>Ga0156121_107_pt2 | contig 58531 bp, 74 predicted proteins | sample RifCSPlowO2_02_FD_107774 | JGI IMG/M metagenome (GOLD analysis project Ga0156121, IMG submission 107774) | Candidatus Niyogibacteria bacterium RIFCSPLOWO2_02_FULL_45_13
AATTAAGTACTTTTGGTGACTTGATTCCTTGGATCCGGTCGTTATAGGCAACGATAAACATTACACACCCCGCGTGGTTTTTCGCGCGGGGTGTTTCAATTTATTTCCAATATTTTTATCGTATTTTTGTTTCTTTTGTTTTTCGTAAATTTGTGGTAAAAGTAGTTAATGGCAAAAGATATAATTGTCTTTGATCTGGAAACCAAAAAGGAGTTTGCCGAAGTTGGAGGGCGCGAACACCCCGAGCTTTTGGGCGTTTCAATGCTTTGCGCCTATTCTTATAACGACGATAAATTTTCGGCGTTTGAAGAAGGCGAGCTGAAAGATTTCGAGAGTATGCTTAAAAACGCCGGTTTACTCGTGGGCTTCAATATTCGCGGGTTTGATCTTCCTGTTTTACAGCCCTACGTCGGAATGAATCTCAAAAAGTTAAATTTTCTTGACATGATGGACGGCGTGGTCAACGCCGCTGGTTTTCGCGTGAGTCTGGACAATCTGGCAAAAAACACTTTGGGTCTTGCCAAAAGCGCCGATGGCCTTCAGGCTCTTGAGTGGTTTCGCCAAGGCAAAATACAAGAAGTTAAAGAATATTGTCTTAAAGATGTTGAGGTCACAAAAAAGCTTTATGAGTTCGGAAAAGCAAATGGCCATGTTAAATTCGTTTCACGCTACTCTCCGGAGCCTCAAATTCTGAAAGTCGATTGGTCGGCTGCTGTCGCGGATGACGGACCGCAGTTGTCGCTTATTTAAAATTTTATGACCGCGGAAATCACAAACCTGAAATTTCACGCCCAGGATGGCATGGTTACGTTTGGCGGGCTGATTGAAGCGGTTTTGGATTATATAAAATCCGATCCGTCCCGGCACTACTCCATAATGATAGGCAGCGATTCGAGGGCGTCGGATGAAACCGAAATAGTTTCTGCGGTGGCTATATGGAAGATCGGCAATGGCGGAAGATATTTTTGGACCAAGTCCGGTGTTGAAAAATGTCCGACATTGCGGGACAGGATTTATAAAGAGGCCATGAAGTCCATAACTTTGGCTCAGGAGATACGGAGTATTTTAAAAGATCGCATGGGCGAAGATTTTTTGTGGGACAACAAAATCTCGGTGCATATTGACGTGGGAAACGTCGGTCCAACAAAGGAGTTCAGAGAAAGCGTTCTTGGGATGGCAAAAGGTTTCGGCTTTGACGCGGTAATAAAACCGGAAGCCGTCGCCGCTTTTGTGGTCGCCGATCGTTATACTTAGTCCTCGTAGTTCAATGGATAGAACGCTGGCCTCCGAAGCCGGTAATGGCAGTTCGAATCTGCCCGAGGGCACAAAAGAAAAAGAGCCCGTTGGGGCTCTTTAAACTTTTTTTGGGAGCTTTTGTTTTGGTTGTTTATCAAAAAACGCAGCTATTACTCCTTTTATGTATTCTTTCTTTTCTTTTTTTGAACGCAGTCCTGTTTTTAAAAATTTTCCTTCAATCAGGCCTTTAAGGAAGGCGACTCTTTCTCTTGGGGCACCCATTATTTTTGCCAGTTCCTGAAGGGTCGGAAAAGGGCTTAAGATTTTGGTTCGTCCGCTCTTTTTCTTTTTGGCCGGCATTTCAGGATTTCTCCGGATTATCTGATTTTGGAGCAAACGATTCGCCGCAGCCGCAAGTCGGTCCGGCGTTTGGGTTTCTGAATACCGGACGAAAATTGTCCCAGTCGATTTCTGTTCCGGTCAAAAGCGGCAGACTTTTTTTATCCACACAAACTTCTATTCCTTTTTCGGTGAAGACTTCGCAGGCGCAATGCTCGAGAGGGTTATATACCTCTACTCTCATTATATATTCAAAACCGGCGCACCCCCCGCCCCCAACTCCAATTCTTAACACCACCCTGAGTTTGGCGTTTCTTTTATATTTTTTTTCATCGTCTATGAATTCTTTCAGGTGCTTCGCGGCTCTATCTGTAATTTTAATCGGGTTTTCCTTCGGAGCAGCGTTTTCGTCCAAAGCGTTTCTCCCTTTGAAAAAACTCCTACATTAGTATAATATCTTTGTGGCAGATATCAAGCCGCCCGTAGCTCAACTGGCAGAGCAGATCCCTCTTAAGGATAAGGTTGAAGGTTCGATTCCTTCCGGGCGGACTTAAATTAAAACAAACCCAAAAATTTGGGTTTGTTTTTAAAAATGTTATATTCGCAGAAGATGTTTTGGGGCGGAGGAAAAAATTGGAGCTACGGCCGGTTTCTTCAACCAGACGCGAAGACGTTGAAATGGTTATGCCGCACCATCTTAACACTCTGGGGACTTTGTTCGGCGGGTGGTTGCTGGTCTGGTTCGACCTCGCCTGCGCAAAAACCGCCCGGATTCATTCGGGCTTGGCGTGCGCTACGGTGGTTTTCGACGCCATAGAATTTTACGAGCCGGTTTTCGCGGGAGAACTTATAATTATTCAAAGCCAGATAAATCGCGTCTGGAAAACTTCCTGCGAAATAGGCGTTAAGGTTTTTGCGCTGGCTTCGGGCGCAAATGAGAGGAGGTTTGTTACCTCTACGTACCTTACTTTTGTCGCCTTGGATGAAAACTTAAAGCCGATTCCGATGCGAAAGGTTTTTCCTGAAACGGAAGAAGAAAAAAATTGTTTTGAAGAGGCCGACATCAGGCGCAAAGCCCGAAAAGAGCGTAAAAAACCAATGTAAATAAAACAGAGCGGATAAGTCCGCTCTGTTTGTTATGTCCCGAGCAAATCGGCGACCACTGTTTTTACCTCTTTTATTTTTTTTATTTCTTCTAGTCTCGCATCCTTTTCTTCATAGCCCGAAACTTTTATTTCTGCAAGCACATTGTACGGGCCCGGTATCGTATGGGCCTCGAAACCCTTGGCTGAAAGAATCCCCCTGACAAGCCTTTCCTTTCCGCGCTCTGTGTTTATCAGGAACACGGCTTTCATTTAATCTGCTCCGTTATTTTCCACGAACCGTCTGGTTCGCGGCATGCTTTGCCATAGGCCCGTTCGGTTCTGCCGTCTACTCTTATTTCCTGCTGGAATTCCCGGCAGTATCGGCCGTTTGAATCCCTGCCGGCTTTGCCCGGGGTTATTATTCCGTCGTGTCCGTTGTCGGGATTTACCCAAACATTGGGATGGCCGGACTTAGATTTTTCAAGAGCCTCTTGCGTCTTTTTATCCATCAGCTCTTTGTCGCGTTCGTCGAGCTGTCGTCCTACCTCGCTTCCGATCAAAACTCCGATTAGAGCCCCGCCGATTGTGGCTGCGGTTTTACCTTTACCCTTTCCGACTTTAGATCCGATTACTCCCCCCAAAATTCCGCCCAGAATCCCGCCTATTCCGCGATTGTCCGCGTAAGAAATTACGGGGAAGCAAATAATAAGAGCCAAAACAACGGTCAGGGTCGTAACCTTTTTCATTTGTCTCTCCAAAAAGAACGCTTGTCTTAGAGTAACCTAAAAAATTTTGATTATCAACCTTCGGAAAAGCTATCTGAAGAAATTGTAGAAATCCAGAAACAAAAATATAATCCAGCCGACTATTAAAATATACCAGCCGATCGTTTCAAATATCTTAGCCCTTCTTTCCCATGAGTTGGTGAATCTCTCGGAAGCCAAAGTGTAAACGTCTTCAAGCGCTTCCAGCTTGTCCTTAATGTCTTCGCGCCAATTTTCTATTTTGAATTTTTTGGCGGCGAGGTCAAAAAGGCGCGCCGAATACCAGTCGCCGATGAGTTTTATCTCCTTTTCCAGCTCCTGGAATTCGGATATGGAAGAAGCGCGGATGAGTATCACGTTTTTTATGGCTTGGTTTATTTCTTTTACTCCGAATAAAAATCTGGCTCTGTCCGGCGACTCCCTGACCAACTTTGTCACACGGCTCAATCTGCGATCCAACTCTTTATCCAATATGCGGTAACGCAAAAGCTGAAGGTTGGCGAGTTCCAGAAGCTCAATCGCGGACTCAAAATCTCCTTGCGGGTCAAAAATTATCGCTCCGTCCCAGTCAATTATGACCATGTCATTTTTGGCGTATTTGATGGAAGACGAAAGAGTGTAATCAACCTCTTTGGGGTCCAAAGCTATTTTTTCCGATTTGAGCAAAGAGGCGAGTATGCTGCGTTCGGCCAAAAATTGTTCCGGGTCGCCCTGATAATCCGATACGGTGTAGACCGAATATTCTTCGCCCGACTGCTCAATATCTTTTCCGTTTTTCTTTTTCAGGATCTCCTTAAGTTTTTTTGCGACCTCCTCTTTAAATTCAATGGTTTTATGCGAAAACAAATTGTCCAGATCAAATCTGGCTTCGGCTATTACCGTGTCCGGATGGTACATTTTTAAAAACAAAGTCCCGTTGGTTCCGCCGACGGAAATTTTTTCCCGCGAGATTACGGACTGTTTTGGCACTGAGGTTTCAAAATAGTGCGGCGCGCTTTTGGCCGACGGCATTTTAACCGTTTCCCCCGCGCCCTTTTTTTGGCGCGGAGATTCGGCTATGAGAAAATGTATAAGTTTGGCTTTCATTATTATGTTATTATAACATTTAAAACAAAAACCCCTCTTGCTCTAGGACAGGAAAGGTTTTTGTTTTGGGCAATCACTTGTCGGGCCGGAGAGAATCGAACTCTCGCCACAAGACCCCCAGCCTTGCGTACTACCATTATACGACGGCCCGATGTTATTTATATAATTTCTTAATACACTTGGTGCAAATGAGCGCTTTTTGGCCGCTGGTTAATCTGGCCCATTGTAAATTGGGCTGTTTTCTTTGTGTCTTTGTCGGGTTATATTTTCCACGAAGAAGGTTTCTTTTTCCCCCCATACGGGAACCCTTGCCGCAGATCGCGCAGATTTTCATAAAAATTTTATCTGGTTATGCTATCATAAAAAGAACGTTTTATGCAAGTTGTTGATTTTATTTTTTCAATAGCCGTGCTCATTATGTCGGTCGTGATACACGAGGTTTCGCATGGATACATGGCTTACTCCTTGGGCGACCCGACCGCCAAACACGAAGGCCGTCTGACGTTAAATCCCCTGAAGCACCTTGACCCATTTGGTTCGGTTTTACTTCCGGCGATTATGGTGATTTTGAAGACCGGCTTTATTATTGGCTGGGCCAAGCCCGTGCCTTATAATCCATACAACCTGAAAAACCAGCGCTGGGGTCCGGCGGCGGTTGCCGTTGCCGGCCCGGCATCCAATGTCCTGATTGCTTTGATTTTCGGACTGCTTTTGAGGTTCGGAGGATCGGTTTTTCTGCCCGAGGGCTCGGTCCAAATTCTTTCGGTGATAGTCTTCATAAACCTTCTTTTGGCCGTATTCAATCTTATTCCGATTCCGCCTCTTGACGGATCAAAAATATTTTTCGCTTTCATCGGACGGATTTGGCCCGACCTTGAATATTTTATGGAACAGTGGGGCTTTGTTATCCTGATTTTTTTCATATTTTTTCTTTTCCGTTTTGTTTTTCCCGTTGTTTTGCTGTTGTTTCGCCTGATAACCGGCGCCGGCCTGATTTGACTGAAGGCGGGATTTTCGTTTTAAGCGGGCGCATTATCTTCCGCTCTTGCAATCGGGAAGTGTTTGCCTTATAATTTTGAAACATGCCGACGTTTAACCAGCTGGCAAGAAAGGGCCGGAAGCCCTTAAAAAAGAAATCAAAAGCCGTTGCCCTGCAGCGGGGTTTTAACGTTTTGCAAAACCGCCCGATGTTTTATCCGTCTTCTTTTAAAAGGGGCGTTTGTATCAAAGTTACGACGGTTACGCCAAAAAAACCGAATTCCGCTTTGCGAAAAGTCGCCAGAGTGCGCCTGACCAACGGTATGGAAGTTACGGCCTATATTCCCGGAGAGGGGCATAACCTGCAGGAACACTCGGTGGTGGTTATTCGCGGAGGCCGGGTTAAGGATTTGCCGGGAGTGCGCTATCACATCGTGCGCGGGGTTTTGGATACTTCCGGCGTTGAAGGACGAAAACAGCAAAGATCAAAGTACGGAGCCAAAAGGCCCAAAGCTTAATTTTTTATGAGAAGAAAAACAAAAATAAAAACAACGATTGAGCCCGACCACCTTTACGATTCGGTCGTAGTATCAAAGTTTATAAACCATATTATGGTCTCGGGGAAGAAAAACACCGCCAGGAGCGTTGTTTACGAGGCTTTGGACTTGGCCGGAAAAAAAACAAAAAAAGAACCAGTCGCGGTTTTTGAAGAAGCTATTAAAAATGTTTCGCCCGTTCTCGAGGTCAGATCCCGTCGGGTTGGCGGAGCAAATTATCAGGTTCCGAGGGAGGTTAGGCCGGAGAGGCGTCTCGCGCTTGCGATGCGCTGGCTGATTAACGCCGCCAGATCCAAAAAAGGCAAACCGATGGCGGAGAAACTCGCCGAAGAGTTGGTGCTTGCTTCAAAAAACGAAGGAGCAGCAGTCAAGAAAAAAGAGGACACCCGCAAAATGGCCGAGGCCAACAGAGCCTTCGCTCATTTTGCGTGGTAAAATATTGATTTATTTATGCCCCGCGATTTTCCCATAGAAAAAACAAGGGACATTGGAATTATTGCCCACATTGACGCGTCGGCCTTTGGCCTCCCTAGAAACCTCTCGGTTTCTAGCGCTCGCTGTTTTCCTACACGGGGAAAACTACAGTTTTCCCCGACCCCCTTTCGCGCGCCAATGTTCGCGTGTTAAACTAAATTTCATTTGATTTATGCCAAGAGACTTTCCCATAGAAAAAACACGAGATATCGGTATTATCGCTCACATTGACGCCGGAAAGACGACGGTTTCCGAGCGGGTTTTGTTTTATACCGGCATCTCTCACAAAATCGGCGAGGTTCATGAGGGCGCGGCAGTAATGGACTGGATGGAACAGGAGCGCGAAAGGGGCATTACTATTACCGCCGCGGCCACGACCGCTTTTTGGATTCCGACTTACGCGAACAAAGACGAATCCAAAAAACACAGAATAAACATTATAGATACTCCCGGGCACGTGGATTTCACTATAGAAGTCGAGCGCTCGCTTCGCGTGCTTGACGGAGGTGTTGTCGTCTTTGACGGCGTCGCAGGAGTTGAGCCGCAGTCCGAAACCGTCTGGCGTCAAGCCGATAAATATAAAGTTCCAAGAATTTGTTTTATAAATAAACTTGACCGGATGGGTGCGTCTTTTGAAAAAAGTTTGGCTTCAATTCGCGAACGCCTCACGCCGAATGCGGTCGTTTTGACGTTTCCGATGGGACACGAATCGGAACTTGAGGGTGTCGTAGACGTGCTGGCAGAGAGGGCTTATTATTTTGACGGCGAACATGGCGAAAATGTAAGAGGAGAAGACGTTCCCGAAAAATATAAAAATGAACTGGAAAAGCGCCGATCCGAAACTGTCGAAAAAATAGCCGGGACCGACGACTCGCTTACCGAAGAATATCTTGAAGGCAAAGATATTGTTTTGGACCGGCTCAAATCCGCGTTAAGAAAAGCGACCATAGAATATAAACTCGTGCCGGTTCTTTGCGGGTCGGCTTTGAAAAACAAAGGCGTTCAAATCATGCTTGATGCCGTGGTGGATTATTTGCCTGCGCCGACCGATCTTCCTCCGGTCGAAGGAGTTGATCCTAAAAGCGGAGACAAAAAAAGCGTCAAGGCGTCCGACGGCGAACCGTTTTCGGCTCTGGCCTTCAAGCTTCAGACCGATCCGTTTGTGGGACAGCTTACTTATTTCAGAATCTATTCCGGTATTTTGAGCGCAGGCTCCTATATTCTTAATGTTTCCACGGGAGACAAGGAAAGAGTCGGGCGCATTTTGCGGATGCATGCCAATCACAGGGAAGAGGTTAAGGAAATGTACACCGGAGGCATAGGCGCGATTGTTGGGTTAAAAAACACCCATACCGGAGACACCCTTTCGGATCCGGATCATCCGGTGCTTCTTGAAAAAATAGAAGCGCCCGAGCCCGTTGTTTCGGTAAGGATTGAGCCGAAAACCAAAGCAGACCAGGAGCGTATGGGTCTGGCGTTGCGCAGGCTCGCCGACGAAGATCCGACATTCAGGATAAGAGCCGACCAGGAGACGATGGAAACTATAATTTCGGGTATGGGAGAATTACACCTTGAAGTTTTAGTGGATCGCATGAAGCGCGAATTTAAGGTTGAGGCCGATGTCGGCCGTCCGCAGGTTGCATACAAAGAAACAATTCAGGGAACGGCCGAGGCCGAAGGAAAGTATATCAGACAGTCCGGCGGGCGCGGACAATATGGTCACGTGCGCCTCAAAATAAAACCGCTTGAGCGCGGAAAAGGGTTTGAGTTCGTAAATGCGATCAGGGGTGGAGTTATCCCGCAGGAGTTTATTCCGGCGGTTGAAAAAGGAGTAAAAGAGGCGATGGACCGCGGGGTTATCGCGGGCTACCCGCTGATTGACGCCGAGGTTACGCTTTATGACGGCTCTTACCACGAAGTAGACTCGTCCGAGGCGGCGTTTAAAATAGCGGGCTCGATGGCTCTGCAGGAAGCGGTCAGGCGGGCGAAACCGGTGATACTTGAGCCGATAATGCTGGTTGAGGTGGTCACACCCGAAGGATTTTTGGGCGAAGTTACCGGAGATATTTCAAGCAAGAGGGGCAAAATAGAAGAGATGGGCGAAAGATATAATAACAAGTTTATAAAATCCAAAGTTCCTCTTTCCGAGATGTTCGGGTATGTCACCAATCTTCGCTCAATGACCGAAGGGCGGGCGACATACACCATGGAATTTTCGAATTACGAAGTGGTTCCGGCAAGCGTTGCCGAACTTATCAAAGAAGGGAAGAAAAAATAGGATATGGATGAAAACGGAAAAGAAAAAGACGCGGATTTAAATTCCGGACTTGTTTCGGAAGATTTTGAGCTTTCGGGCGATCTGGAAGATCTTCCGGTCTAAGCTTTTGACAAAAAGTTTAAAAGGAGTATGATGGAGTAAGCTAGAAAGAAAAGGGCAAACCGGAATCCGGCGACGACTCTATTCCTGGGCAGGGGATTTGAGTTCGGCCGGATTTTTGTTTGCTCCTCAAAAACCCGCTGGTCTTTGACAAAGGAGAAAGAGATGAAGAAGATCGGACTGCTGTTCGCGCTGATTTTCGTGTTTTTTGTTTCTGTGTCTGTATCCGCGCCGGCGGAGTTTTATTCGCCCAAGCCCGACGGAAAATACGATAACCACGTTTTTTTGGTTGATCCGCAGAGGTTCGGTGTCGTGGCTCTCAAGAACTCTGTCGTAAGGCTTGAAAATGAAACCGAGTTCGAGGGTCCGGGAGGCCAAAAAATACCGAGGGTCATTACCGGCGGCGGCATAGTTCTGGGCAAATATATTTTGACCGCCATGCACGTTGTAGTTCAGAGAAAACTTATGGCGCAGACCCCTTTCGGTTGGGTTGAGCTTGAAGCCAAAAAAATATCCGAAAAGAATTCGGCGGTTTTGAATGGCGCAAAGATTGTGTTGACGATGATATATACCAGCAAAGAAGACGACATCGCCGTTTTGAAGCTACCTGACGGCGTCAGCGTGCCCAACTTTCCTTACGAAATTGGCAATAGCGACGATCTGGAGGTCGGAAATTTTGTTTACATAGTCGGAAACCCCTTGAATCTCGGTATTATAATCAGGCCCGGTTTGGTCAGCGCTACGGAAGCTCCAAAAGAGACGGAAGAAGTTGACGGCAAAAGCAAAAACTTCTTTGTTTTGTCAGGAGGGATATATACGGGCGACAGCGGAACGCCGATTGTGGCTGTCCGCGACGGGAGATTTGAACTGGTCGGGATTTCCGAAGGCGTGTTTTCCAACGCTTCACAGCTCGGATTCGCCATACGCATAAATGTCGTAAGAAAAATCATTGGGGAATGTAAGGCGTGTCCAGACGATCTTAAAAATATTTTTATAAAAAATAAGACCCGGTAATCGGGTCTTTTTTAATTTATATGTAAGCTGCGGCGTTTTCGGATTTTATGGTGTCGGCGCTGTTCCGTCCTGCTTGGGCGCATTTTCCCTTTCCGGAGCTTTAAATTCGGCGTTTCCGAAGCTGTCGTCGCGGTCTTTTTCGCCTTTTTTCTTTTCGTCGCTTCGTTTGCGCAGGAAAGAGTCCATTTTTGCCCTGCTTTCGGCCGAGCCCGGAAGGGTGATTTTGATTTCACCGAATTCCGAGAAGCGCTCGGCGGGTACACCGGCCTTTTTGGCCGCGTCTCCTTGCTTTTTTTGGGCGTCTTTCAGGTTTTGAAGCAGTTTTTTTGTTTTTTCGTCGTAAGGCAGACGGCAGACATGGGAATTTTTAACATTTTGGTTTTCTCCAAAGATTTCGTGCTGTTTCAAAAACAGTTCAACGAATCCGGTATCAGCCGGTCCGGGTACGGCATGCAGCCACATGTAGTCGTATTTGATCGGCTCTATTTCTCCGGTGAGGGGATTTATGTTTACTTCGGGGCAGTTTCTGTCGGAAGATCCGGCTCTGAAGTTTTCGTAAAAATTAGGGATATTAAAGAGCACGACGGCAATCGGCACGAACAGGGCCGTCAAAAATATTTTCCACATTTTTGAATATGATGTCCGGCTTAAGATCGCGAAAAGCAGATACGCGGCGATCGCGACCGCGGCTACGGGTATTGCCCACTCAAACCAAGGTTCCGAATAGAAGACCGTTCTCAAAGTGGTCCATATTACTTTTACGAGCGGAGTATCCATTTGTTGTCTCCCTGTCAGTCTGGGGTACAGTTGCGGCCGAAAGAACTGGCGCAACGCATCTGGACCGTCATCTTATTACTTCCTACCACGAATTTGCCCTCGGAGTCAATTTCAAAACTGGTGACGGTGACTTCTTCCCCAGCGCGGCTCATCGCGACTTTTTTCTGGTCAAGTAAGACAACTTGTTTTCCGGTTTCGTGTCCCTTGAAAAGAACGGCCGACACGGTTATTTCAACCGGCAGAGTTCCTCCGTTCGTGCCGAACACGTGAAGATTTAATCCGCAAAGAGCGGCCGGCAGGCGATTGCCGAGCGACTTTATTGTTTCTTTATTTGCGTTGTCCAACGGCTTATCCGATTTATAGCCCCTGTCGTCTTGGTCAAGAAATATAAATTTACCTTTTCTGTTCTGATAACTGACAATTTCCCAAAGTCCTGTTGCGGGGTTGGTGCACCAAGTCCAAGTGTCAATATCAACGAGGGATAATCCGTCCCACTCTACAACAGCCTCAAATGGGTTTTTATCCGGGTCTTTGGTTGTCGGGTCGTTCAAGAAAACCATGAATAGAAACAGAACCAAAAGCGGTATAAAAGATATAAGCAAAGTTATATCGCCCTGTACGACCGTATGGTCAGACTCTCTTCTTGAAAACATTTGCCATTTATTCATCGGCTGTTTCCTTTTTTGGCTCTGGAGGCGAATACAGGTCCAGTCCGTACACGCTCGTTATGCGGGAAAGCTCCCCCATAATCCTGTCTCTGACGTCCTCATGCTGTTCATAAAATGAACTCAAAATCAGGTTGCCCACAATTCCCAGGATAGTGGTGAGGGCGGCAACGCCCAGTCCCGCGATAAGCTCTTTGGCGATGAGCAGCGTCTGCTGCGCCGTTTCTCCGAAACGCATACCGATGCCGATCAGCAGGATTCCGACGACCGTCCCCAGAAAACCGAAAAGCAGGAGCCTTCTTCCGGCATTAACCATGGGCTTGATGATTCGTTCAAGACCTGCGTAAAAACAGAATTTCAGTTCATCTGTGTCGACGAATTCTTTTTGCGCCGATCCGGTCAGAGCTTTGATGACCCTGATTCTATACCCCAAGTTTCTGAAGTAATCGGCGACGAACGTGTCGGCAAATTCTGTAGAGCCGTGTTTTTCGAAAAACCAATCGGTTTCGAAAAGCAGTTGGGCGTGATCCCGCGATCCAGCGTTTTCATGTTCATAAAGTTTTTTTCTGACCAAATCCAGCGCGTCTTTTTCAAGACTTATTCGCCCGCCCCTTTCCAGTGTTTTCCTTAAATAAAAAATCATTACGCCCGCCATTAAAACCGTGCTTACGAAAACCGATTGGTTCCAGAAGAGGAGTTTTTGCGCGACGCCGGTAGACACAAGAAAAATAAGGATTCCCGCGCTGGCCGTGTAAGTGAACCACCCCTTAAAGTAAGTAAGGTGCCGTTTTCGTCCGTTGGTGTTTGGCATATACGACCCTTTTTCAATGAAACGTTTCTGGGCAGATATTAACACCGAAGGGCTACGGAGTAAATGGCGCGCGACGGCTTTGGTTAATTTGACTTCGTTTGGTGCGGGACTTATCCTAAAAATTAGGACAGTTTGAAAAATTTAAAGGAGGTTTCGCGTGTATAGACGTGTGCTTGCCGCTCTTTCCGTTTTTTGTTTTTCGGCGCTTTTGGCAGTCGGATCCTCGGCTCAAAATTCTCCGGAAGTGACGGTTGTTTCCCAAAGAGCCGGGGCTCTTGCCGAAATAATGACCGAGATTGAAAAAAACTCTTTTTACAAGTTGAGCGAAAAAGAACTCAATGATGTTCAGGAATGTATTGCTGCGCGGGCTTTCATCGGTTTTGAAATTAAAAAAGACGCTTTAAAAGGGGACCTTAAAGTTCCGAGCTGTTTTCCGCAGGACAAGCGCGCGATGTATTTTTCTCCGGAAGTAACGAGAGACTTAGGTGAGGCGCGCGTAGGACATTTCGGAGGCATAGGAATGTCCATAGGTCCGGACAAAGAAATGCGGGGGGTGGTGATTAAAGAACTTTTCGAAGGGGCTCCAGCCGAAAGAGACGGCAGGCTGAAAGCTGGCGATCTTATTACCGCCGCGGCTGATTTCGTTGAGGGTCGTGAACTCAAACTCGTGCCATTTAAAGGTTTTGACACGAGAAAAGCAGCAAGCGTAATGAGGGGCGAGCCCGGTACAATAGTCGTGCTTGAGGTCTGGAGAGACGGACAGAAACTTCCTTTAATTGCTATCACGAGGGAAGACGTTAAAATTAAAAACGTTAAGGCCTCCGAAACCAGTCCGGGTATCGGTTATTTGAAAATAGATTCTTTTGACAGTTTTAGCGTGGCCACGGATGTGTGGGACGCGTTGTGGAATTTCAAAAACAAAGGAATAAAAAAGGTTATTGTTGATTTGAGAAAAAACGGCGGCGGGCTTATGAACGCGGCGATCGGCATCGCTTCGCTTTTTGCTCCTGAAGAGGGGGTTCTCGTTTTGGAAGCTCGTTGGCGCGGACAGAAAGCCGGCGAGGGGCAGAAGTACCCGGCAATGGAGATCGGTTTCTTTTATGGATTTGAAGTCGCCGTTTTAATAGACGGTCTTTCCGCTTCGGCCTCCGAGATCCTGGCCGGTTCACTTAAAATCTGGGGAGCCAAGATCGTGGGTGTCAAAAGCTACGGCAAAGGCAGTATTCAGACACAGCGTTCTTTGTCCGACGGCGGGACGTTCAGTTTTACCACCGGGCTTTACTACCTCGCTGACGGAAAAACCCCCGAAGACGGCGGGATTGAGCCGCATTTCGTAATTGAAGATGATCCGAGAACGCCTGAAGTTGACGAGGCTCTGGCGGTTGCGGTCGGCATATTGATGGATTCCAAATAATTTTTATAAATAAGCATAAATGTGTCCCGACGGCCATCGGGACACTTTTTGTTTTGTCCTTAAATCTGTATAATATAAATGAAAATGGCTAGAAAAAAATCAAAGAAACGTTCGCAGGAAAACGGGGGTGAGGGCACAGAACGCCCGGAATTCTTAAGCAGTGAAACCAGGCACTCCATTTGGGCTGTTTTTTCTTTTGCCCTTTCGGCCCTTTTTGTTCTGGCCGCCTATGGCAAGGCGGGTTTTGTGGGTCAAAGTTTGTACGGTTTTTTTGAATTTCTTTTCGGGGGCGCCTTCTTCCTTGTTCCGCTCACTTTTTTTCTCGCCGGACTTTCCTTCATCTTTTCATTGAGAACCAATCTTGTGGCCACGACCGTTGGCGGCGGAGTTATTCTTCTTTCTTCGACGCTCGGCGTTTTTGACGCCGTCTTTGGCGAAAAGACGGCGGGGCTCATTGGTTACGTTGTTTCCAAACCGCTTTTAAAACTTTTTGATTTTTGGGCGACCTTGGTCATATTGGCGGCTTTGGCCGCGACCTCCGCTCTTTTGATGCTGAATGTTTCAATCAAGCCCAGGAGGTGGTTTAAGAGAAAAGAAAAATTGCCCGACGAAGACATATCTGAAATAACTGAGGAAGAAAAAAATTCGGAAGAAGAACCGAAACGCTACTGGACCGGAATAAAAGAGGCGGCTGATGCCATGCGCAGGGAACTGATGGCAAAAGCCGAAATTGCGGGCCATGCTCCGGGGGCTGAAGAAAACGATGAAGACGAAAAAAACCAAGAAGCCGAAAAGATTTCCGAAGAGAACGTATTTGAAAATTCGGCGCTCAGATTTAATCCGAAAAACAGGCCGGCTTCGCTCTCGGAGTTTAAGCCCCCGCCGTTTGATCTTCTTGAGAGCGACAAAGGAAAGCCTTCGTCGGGCGACATAAAAGCGAATTCAAACATAATCAAAAGAACTCTCCAGAATTTCAGTATTTCTGTTGAGATGGGAGAGATCAGCGTCGGCCCGTCCATAACCCAATACACGCTTCGTCCGGCCGAGGGCATAAAACTCTCGCGAATTACAGGTTTGCACAATGACCTGTCTTTGGCTCTTGCCGCGCACCCGATAAGAATCGAAGCTCCAATTCCGGGTAAGTCTCTCATAGGAATAGAGATACCGAACAAATCAATAGCCCTTGTCGGAATGTCAAACATTTTATCTTCCCCGGATTATGCCGAGTCTTCGGCCTCGCTTTTTTTGGGTTTGGGCCGCGACGTTACCGGACGGGCAGTTTTTGCGGACCTTGGCAAAATGCCCCATCTTTTGGTCGCAGGCTCCACGGGTTCGGGAAAATCGGTCGCGATTCACGCGATGATGATGAGCCTTTTGTTCCGCAATCCTCCGGAAAGATTGCGTTTCTTGATGATAGACCCGAAAAGGGTGGAGCTTACGGTTTACTCCGGAATTCCGCATATTTTGACCCCGGTCATAACCGACGCCAAAAAAGCGATAATGTCTTTGAAGTGGGCGGTCAAGGAAATGGAACACAGATACGAACTTTTGGAGGAAGCAAAGGTCAGGGACATAAAATCGTATCAAAATTCAGGCGCTTCCGCCTCCTCCCCGATGCCCTACATTGTCATAGTTATAGACGAGCTTGCCGACATGATGGCCGCCTATCCCCGCGAAATGGAGGCATCCATTGTCCGCCTTGCCCAGATGTCCAGAGCGGTGGGAATACACCTTATTGTTTCAACCCAGAGACCATCGGTTGAAGTCATCACCGGTCTTATCAAGGCCAACATAACTTCACGGATCGCTTTCCAGGTTGCTTCCCAGGTTGATTCTAGGACGATTCTTGACATGGCCGGAGCGGAAAAACTTTTAGGAAATGGAGACATGCTTTATCTTTCCGGAGACACATCTAAACCGCGAAGACTCCAGGGTGCTTTTGTTTCGGAGTCCGAGGTGCGAAAAGTGGTTCAACATCTGGAATCTCAGTACGCCGAGTCCGAATTCGAGAGCTTGAGCCTTGAGCCCGAAAACGGGGCATCATCAATTTTTGAGACGGAAGAAGAGGAGGATGTTGACGACGAACTTTATCGCGAGGCCGAAGATGTGGTGGTGCGGGCGGGAAAGGCGTCGGCGTCGTATCTTCAGCGGAGGCTCCGCGTTGGATATGCCCGCGCGGCGAGGCTATTGGACATGATGGAGTCCAGGGGCGTTATCGGGCCGGGGGACGGCGCAAAGCCGAGGGAGGTCCTTATAAAAAAAGATTCCGCCCAAGATCCGGCGGACGGCATAGAGAAGGAAAACAGAAACGAAAATTCGGGAGAAGGAAAAAATTTTTTTGATTCGTTCTAGTTTATGCGCCGCCCTGTTGCGATTCTGGTTTTCGGGTTGTTTCTGGCGGTTTTCTTTGTTTACTTTATTTTCAGTTTTCGGAGCTTTTGGCGCGGTCCGCAGATTGTTATTGACTATCCCGCGGACGGCGCCTCAATAGACGGTTTTAACGCGGTGGTTACGGGACGCGCGCGAGATGTCTCGAAACTTGAGCTCAACGGCAGGGCGCTTTATACTGATGAAAACGGAAGTTTTAGAGAGGCCCTTATTTTGTTCCCGGGCCTAAACATAATTGAGGTCAGGGCCGAAGGCCGGTTCGGAGGAAAATTATCCGAAAAGATAACCGTTTTGGCAAGATTACCGGAATAAATTAAAATAAATGGCAAAAAAACAAAAAGACCCCGCCGACGCTAAAGCCATGGCGGGTAAGGAAAAAAACGATAAGTTGGCCAGCATTGAGGCGGCCATAAAGGGAATACAGGCTAAATATGGCGAGGGCGCGATTATGAAATTGGGCGAGGCGCGCAGGGTTGACGTGGATGTTATTCCGACGGGATCTCTTTCGCTTGATATGGCTTTGGGGGTCGGAGGAGTTCCGAGAGGCCGGGTGATAGAGATTTTTGGTCCGGAGTCATCTGGGAAAACCACGCTGGCTCTCAACATCGTGGCCCAGGCTCAAAAAAAAGGAGGACTTTGCGCTTTTGTCGATGCCGAACATGCCCTAGATCCTGAATACGCAAAAAAACTCGGCGTAAAAATTGATGACCTTCTGATTTCACAGCCAGACACAGGAGAACAGGCGCTTGAAATAGTTGAATCTCTGGTGCGTTCGGGGAGCATTGACGTTGTGGTTATAGATTCCGTGGCGGCCCTTACTCCTAGGGCCGAAATTGAAGGCGATATGGGACAAGCCCACATCGGACTGCAGGCAAGGTTAATGTCTCAGGCGCTACGCAAGCTCACGGCGCTTGTGGCAAGGACGAAAACAATCGTAATTTTCATAAATCAAATAAGAATGCAAATCGGCATGATGTTCGGAAATCCAGAAACTACCCCCGGCGGGAAAGCGCTCAAGTTTTATGCCTCGGTCAGAATTGATATCAGGCGCATAGCCCAGATTAAAAAAGGAGAGGAGTCGATAGGCAACAGAGTTAAGGCCAAGGTGGTAAAAAACAAAGTCGCCCCGCCTTTCAGATTCGGCGAGTTTGATATAATGTTCGGCGAGGGCATATCTTACGAGGGCGATGTTTTAAACCTCGGCATCAAGCATGACTTGGTCAAAAAGTCAGGCAATACTTTTTCTTACGACGTGCATAAACTCGGCGTGGGTTACGAAAACGCCAGGAATTTCCTGAAAGAAAATCCGAAAATCATACAAGAACTGGTGAAAAAAATAAAAGAAGCGGTAAAAGCTAATGCGTAACGAACGGCACTAAGGCCATTTGTCTCGCGCGCTTTATTGCGCGGGACAGTTTTCGTTGATGAGTGGAGCAAGTCGAAGTTTTTCTTCGGGCCATAATTTTGGATTGAGGGCTCATGAATCGTTTCAAAACCTCGGTGTCTTTATAGTCCACCGACCTCATGTTTGACGTGCAAAAGTAACATTGTTCTTTTTTTGCCATATTTTTTGGGTTTTATTAGAAGGGGATTTCGTCCGGATTTATGTTTTCTTCGCCATAATCAATTGTGGCCACCTCCGGCCGGGCTTCTTCTTTTGGGGCTGCGGCCTCGCGTCCGGCTGTTGAAGCGCCAGAACCCCTCGGCCCCAACTGCATGCTTTCCGCCACTACTTCGGTCCTGTATTTTTTTTGCCCATCTTGCCCTTGCCACGAACGGTTCTGGATTCTGCCCTCGATCATCAAAAGAGATCCTTTATTCAAATATTGTTTGGATATTTCGGCCAATCGTCCAAAAGCGACAATGTTATGAAATTGAGTGTCCTGTTGTTTTTGCCCGTCCTTGGTGTAGAAGCGGTTTGTGGCCAGACCGAAAGAGGCCACGTTTACTCCGGAAGGAAGGCTTCTTAACTCCGGATCGCGGGTCAGGTTGCCGATCAAAAATATTTTATTCAGGTTCATTTTTGTTTTTTAATTTAATAAGCTAATTCCCGAGCATTTCTTCCAACTTTTTATCAATCTCGGCAATGTCCGTTTTTTCCGCCGGAGGGACCGGCACAACCCGTCTTTTTCGGGCCGGCCTTTCGGCCATGTCAGCCTTATTTATTTTGAATATGGAGAAACGAAAGATTTGTTTGATTTCTTTCAGCTCGCCCTCGATTGCGGCCAAAACTTCGGGCTTGGCCATGAACTTTATCCAACCCCACCAGCCGTCTTTTGCGCCGTCTACGGGGTAACTCAATGTTTTTCTTACGGGCGAGTTTTGCGAGGTCACGATGCCGTGTTCTTTTTCAATCGCTCCGCTTACGGACGCGGCCTCAACCGCGGCCGACTGGTCATCGTCGGCTTTTACCAGGTAGGATATTTCGTATAGCCTTGGATCGCTTTCTTTTTCCATTGACTAAAATGTTAGCATGTTTTTATTTGCCTATCAAGAACTCCACAACATCCCCGTCTTGCATAACGTAATTTTTGCCTTCGGTCCGTATAAGTCCTTTGCTTGAGGCGTCGGCGAAAGACCCGGTTGATATAAGTTTTTGCCAGCCGATTACCTTGGCCCGGATGAAATTTTTTTCAAAATCCGAGTGTATAACGCCCGCGGCTTCTTTGGCGGATGCCCCCTGTTTTACTGTCCAGGCCCGCGCTTCTACTCTCCCAACCGTCAGAAATGAGATTAAATTTAAGGTTTTGTAGCAGGTCTTTATCAAATCGTCTAAGCCTCCGCCGGTTTTGGCCGAAAAATAAATAACGGGTTTTAAGCGATGGGTCTTTTTTTTGTCGGAGGCGCCAATTTTTGAAGCGTCGGTATTGAAAGCATAAATTTTTGGTTTAAGCGAAAGAAAGTTGAGCTCTTTTAAAATCACGGATATTTTTTCGTTTCCGGCGTCACGCTCCGAAATATCGAGCTCTTCGCCGGAGGACATTTTTTCTTGAAGCAACGAAAGAAATCCGGCCTCCTCTTTTTTGGAGGAGTCCTTTTTAATTGAATCCAGTTTTTTTTCAAGTGACTCAATGTCCTTTAATCTAAGCTCGGTTTCAATTATTTCGGCGTCTTCGTCCGGATTTTTTGAGTGTTCGCGGATTATTTCGGGGTCTTCAAAGTCGCGCACGACCTCAAGGATCATGGTTGCGCTTTTTATGTGGCTTAAAAACTGATTTCCCAGTCCCTCGCCGACCGACGCGCCTTTGACCAATCCGGCTATATCCACAAAAGTTATGGCTGTGGGCACAATCGGCGGGGGATTTTCGAGATTGAACCCATTCGACTGGCTCAGGGTAAACCAGTTGGCAAGTTTATCCAAACGCTCGTCCGGCACGCTTATGACGCCAATATTCGGCTCTATGGTTGCGAAAGGGTAATTTGCCACAAGCGCCTGCTCGCGTTTAAGTAAGGCGTTGAACAGCGACGACTTGCCGACGTTAGGCAAACCGACTATGCCAATTTTTAGAGACATAATGAGATGTTAAGATTAAAGTATGTCAAAAATCAACCCCGTTATATTTAAGGAATACGATATTCGCGGAAAGTATCCGGACGAGATAAACGAAGACGCGGCTTATAAAATAGGAGCGGGGTTTTCGGAATATCTTACCCATAAAAAAAATTTCGGAGAAATTATTGTCGGCCACGACGCGCGCCTTTCTTCGTCCGAACTTTTTGAAGCGTTTTCGCGGGGTATTCTTGATTCCGGAAGAGACATTATTGATGTCGGGCTTTGTTCAACCCCATTTCTTAATTTCGCGTTTAATAAATTAAAATCCGCAGGAGGGGCGATGATAACTGCCTCCCACAATCCAAAAGAATATAACGGCTTAAAGCTCATCCGCGAAGGTGGATTTCCTGTTTACAAAAAAGACGGCCTGCCGGAAATTGAGATGTTGTCCAATTCAGAAATTCCGCGAAAAGTTAATATCGGCAAAATAATAAAAAAGGATTTCAGCGCCGATTATATAAATTTTTTGAAAAAATATACGGACGTCCGACGTCCGTTAAAAATTGTTGCCGATACCTCAAACGGTTCGGCCGGTCCTATTTTGGAAAAATTTTTGGACGAATCCGGGATTGAAGCTGAAAAATTGTTTTTTGAACCCGACGGCAATTTTCCAAACCACTCGCCGAATCCTTTTTTGCCGGAAGCTCGAGTGCAGATTGAGAAAAAAGTTAAAAATACCGGCGCTGACTTGGGATTTATTTTAGACGCCGACGGCGACAGGGTGTTTTTCATAAATGAAAAGGGAGAGACGATTGAATCAAACCACATTTACGCCTACTTGCTTGATAATTTTTTGGAGCAGGGTGAGTTGTGTCTGGGCACGGCTTCTGTTTCAAAAATTATTGAAGATGTGGCAATTAAAAAAGGGGCGCGTTTTGAGCGCGTTCCTGTGGGGCATGCCAACATAAAAACCGCCATGCGAAAGCTAGGCGCCAGATTTGGAGGAGAACTTTCGGGACATTTTTACTTCCGTGATTTTTATTATTCCGACTCGGCCTTGTTGATGACAGCGTATATTTTGTCTTTGGTTTCGAGGGCGGATAAGCCACTTTCCGAATTATTAAGACCACACCAAAAATATTTTCACTCCGGCGAATTAAACTTTGAGTCAAAAAATCCTTCAGAGGCAATTGAAAAATTAAAAAAGGAATACTCTGGACGCCTGCCTGACGGCAGTCAGGGCCGTCAATCATTTCTTGACGGCCTGACGGTTGAATATTGGACCCCGTCGAATGACGGGGCGGGCTGGTGGTTCAATATCCGCGCCTCCAAAACCGAGCCACTCGTTCGTCTTGTTGTTGAGGCCGAGAGCAAAAAACTGATGGAGGAAAAGGTAAGGGAGTTGACGGACGAAATTCAATCTGATATGCTTTAGGTGGATTTTAGGATATTGGAGGCAGCATAAATGCAGCGTCGGAGTCTGGTTGGGTTTGGGGTTATAGGGCTACTTGCCGTTGCTACAGTTTTCTATCTTGTTTACACGAACCCACTCAACGCGCTTGAAGTGCGGGTTTTGAAAATTCCGTCCACCGAATCTCTTATGGCAACGGCATACCTTTTCGGAGAACCCATGGCGAACGTAGCGGTTACTTTGGCCTTAAAAGGAAAGGATTTATCGGGAGAGTTCCAATACAAAACCAATAGTAAGGGATTTTACAAGGATAAGAATCTTTATCCAGCCTCGTATCTACTTGTTCTCCCCGAATTTAAAAACTGCAAGTTGGTTTTTGAAATTGGAAAAAGTAGGCAGCTGACATCAATTACCGTAAATATAGATGAGGGCGTTTGTTCGTTTTCCATGTCGGTTTTCAAAGGCATCCCGAGTTCTTTTTATTCCGATTAGACAATTTCCGCCGACGCTTCAAGCCGAGGCGGTTTTTATTTTTTTTATCAAGGTTTATCAAACACTCGGTGTTTAATATTTTAAGGGCGGTTTTGTTTGAGTTAGCGAAAACAAAGTTGCACACATTGATACGATCGTAGTGATGTGTGCAAATTTGATTTTTGAGATTTTACTGGTTTTGTTTGTTTTATTTTAAAAATCCAAAAGGCCGATTTTGGATTTTACCTCGCGCGTTGTTTTTTGGGCAACCGCGCGGGCGCGCTCGGAGCCGTCTTTTAATATTTTTTCTATTGCTTTTGGATTTTTTGAAATCTCGGCGTATTTTTTTTGAATGGGTGTTAGGTGTTTGATAATCGCTTCGGCCAAATCTTTTTTAAACTCGGCGTATCCAGAATTTTTGTATTTTTTTTCAAGTTCTTTCGCGCTTTTGTCGCTTACAAGGTAAAAAATATCCAGCAAATGCGAAATAGCGGGCTTATTTAATTCGTCGTATTTGATTTCTGAGCCGGAGTCCGTAACCGAGCTTTTTATTTTCCTGCGTATTTTGTCGGGCGAGTCCAGAAGAGCGATATACGAATCAGGTCCGTGTGATTTGGACATCTTTTTTTGCGGGCTTGAGAGGGAATAAATTTTCGGGACCTCATCAAACATTGACCTGGGTTCCGGGAAAATATTTCCGAATCGGCGATTAAAGCGTCTCGCTATCTCGCGAGTTATTTCGATATGCGGGTCCTGATCTTTACCTATCGGAACTCGGCTTGCTTTGTATATTAAAATATCCGCGGCTTGTAATACCGGATAATTCATGATTCCAAAAGATCCGGCTTTTGGATTTTCCGAGACCATTTCTTTATAGGTCGGGTTTAGCTCAAGCATTGAAACAGGCAAGAGGGTCGAGAATATTGAACCTAACTCCCCGTGTTCAGGGATCGCCGACTGCAAAAAAATAGTTGATTTTTTCGGGTTAAGTCCTGAGGCAAGCCATAGCCCGGCCAGTTCCAAGGTTTTTTCTTTTATATTTTTGGTTGTTTCCAAGGTTGTCAGAGAATGCAGGTCCGCCACCATAAAATGACAGTCATATTTTTCTTGTATGGACACCCATTGGCGAAGTGCGCCGAAGTAATTTCCGAGATGTAATTCTCCGGTGGGTCTTATTCCGGAAAGTGCGGTTTCTTTTGCCATAACATTAAGTATAGTCTGGAGGCATTGACCCCGCAACGAATTGACGATATGTTGCCAGTAGATAAACTTTTTGGCTGAAGGGGGTTGAAACGTGGACGGCGTGGCTGGCAGTTTCTTTGTTTTCGCGGCATTTGCTGGAGCGTTCTGGCTTGCGTTGATCATCCTGGCGGTATACTTCCTGGTCATTTTTCCGATTTGGATGCTCATTCACGCCGGTATTCTTACCGCTAAGCAGTGGCCGGAAAATGCCGTACGGAATCTAGTTTTTCTCCTTGTGATATTTTTCACCGACGTTATTGGCGCCACAATATATTATTTAGCCGTTTATAGAGAAGCGCGCCCTCTGGACCATAAATAGTTTAACTCCAGCCGGATTATCCGGCTTTTTTCTTGGAGGTTGGCGTTGTTTTTGGAGGCTTGACTAAAAAACAGGTCCGCACTATACTATTATCTATAGGTTTTTAGCCTTGAATAAAGGTTATTTTTTAGTCAAAAAACATTAAAAGTTAATAAAAATAAAAATATGGCAGAGAAATTTGAACGAACAAAGCCGCACGTGAATGTCGGCACGATTGGCCACGTTGACCACGGCAAGACAACTTTGACCGCGGCCATTTTGCACGTGCTTAAGTTGGCCGGCAACAAAGTTAAAGAGGAAAAAGTCGAAGATATAGATAACGCTCCCGAAGAACGCCAGCGCGGAATTACGATAGCCCTCCATCACTCGGAATACGAAACCCCGAAACGCCACTACGCGCACATTGACGCGCCGGGACACGCCGACTACATAAAAAACATGATTACCGGAGCCGCTCAAATGGACGGCGCGGTTTTGGTGGTGTCGGCCGTTGACGGCCCGATGCCGCAAACCCGCGAGCACATCCTTTTGGCTCGTCAGGTCGGAGTGCCGGCGATAATAGTATTTTTAAACAAGGTTGATGCCGCCGAAGACAAGGACCTTGTTGATTTGGTTGAAGCCGAAGTGCGGGAACTTCTGAACAAATACGAATTTCCCGGAGACAAAACTCCGATTATCCGGGGTTCTGCTCTGAAAGCCCTTGAATCAAAATCGGCCGACGACGAATGGGCCAAGCCGGTTCTTGAACTTGCGCGTCAGCTTGACGAATATATTCCTGAGCCGGTTCGCGATATTGAGAAGCCGTTTTTGATGCCGGTTGAAGATATATTCTCGATTGAAGGCCGGGGTACGGTTGTTACCGGAAGGGTTGAGCGCGGAAAAGTTAAGGTTGGAGAGGAAATCGAGGTTGTCGGCCTTAAAGACACGGCCAAAACGGTTGTTACCGGAATTGAAATGTTCAACAAGTCTTTGGACGAAGGTATTGCCGGAGACAATGCCGGAATACTTCTCCGCGGACTTAAAAAAGAAGATGTTGAGCGCGGGCAAGTGCTTGCCAAGCCGGGCTCTATTACTCCTCACACCGAATTTGAAGGTGAAATTTATGTTTTAACCAAAGAAGAAGGAGGCAGACATACTCCGTTTTTCGCGGGCTATAAGCCTCAGTTCTACATGAGGACAACCGATGTGACCGGAGAAGCAGTTTTGCCCCAAGGAACGGAAATGGTTATGCCCGGAGACACAGTCAACTTAACGATCAAATTGATAGCGCCGGTTGCTCTTGAGGAACGCCAGCGTTTTGCCATCCGTGAAGGAGGCAAGACGGTCGGCGCGGGTGTGGTAACGAAAATAATAAAGTAAGCTCACTTGAACGTGGCTAAAACGGCCGACAAAAAACAAGCCGCAAAAAAAGAGGAAAGACAGATTCTTCGGATACGCGTTCGGGGATATGACAGCAAAATTATTGACGCCTCGGTCAAGCAGATAGTCGACACTTCATTAAGGTATGGAGCCGAACTTACGGGTCCGGTTCCTCTGCCGACAGAGATACGGAAATACACGGTGAACCGCTCGACTTTCGTTCACAAAAACGCCCGTGAACAATTTGAGATGAGAATACACAAAAGACTGATAGATATCACCAACCCGACCCCCAAAATCATTGATTCTTTGACCAACTTGAATCTTCCGGCCGGAGTGGACATCGAAGTTAAGATGATGTAGACTAACGAGGATAGGATTTCCGCAAAATGCTCCGGAATCCCGGAGTCTTTTGTTGTCAGGTAAATAATATGAATTTTATTTTAGGACAAAAAAAAGAAATGCTGCAGATTTTTACCGAAGACGGGCGGGCCAGGCCGGTTACCCTGATAGAAGCGGGGCCCGCGGTAATAATTCAGCTGAAAACAGCCGAAAAAGACGGGTACAACGCCGTACAGCTTGGATTTGGCTCAAAAAACCCAAAAAATATCAAAAAACCCCAGACAGGACATCTCAAAAAAACCAGAAATCTGAATGAATCGGCAAAGACCACGGATATAAGATGGTTAAGAGAATTTCGGGTTGACAGCCTGGACGGATTTAAGGTTGGGGACACGATCAATGTGGGAATTTTCAAAGAGGGAGACGTGGTCAAGGTAAGCGCCGTATCAAAAGGCAAGGGATTTCAGGGTGTGGTCAAGCGCCACGGTTTTCACGGCGGTCCGCGTACTCATGGCCAGAAACATTCCGAACGTGAGCCGGGATCGATAGGCGGAGGAGGAAGGGCTGGCGGAAGAGTGGCAAAAGGCATGCGCATGGCCGGCAGAACCGGTGGCCAAAGAGTCACATTGCACAATCTCGAGGCTCTCAAAATTGATACGGACAATAACGCCATTTTGGTTTCGGGAGCCGTTCCCGGCAGTCGCGGGACCTTGGTGGAAATAATAAGTCAAAAATGAAAACCGCGGTATACAATTTAAAAGCGGAAAAAGTCGGCGAGCTTGATTTGCCGGAATCTGTTTTTGGTCTGAAATGGAATCCGGATTTGGTTCACCAAGTTGTTGAGTCTTTGCGCTCAAACCGAAGGAAGGGGACCGCCAAAGCCAAGGGGAGGGGCGAGGTTTCGGGTGGAGGTAAAAAACCGTGGCGCCAAAAAGGCACGGGCAGGGCGCGCCACGGTTCCATTCGTTCTCCGATTTGGGTCGGCGGAGGTGTTACTCACGGGCCGACGGGTGATAAAAATTATGAGCGAAAAATCAACAAAAAAGCGAAACAGAAGGCGATGTACATGATTCTGGCTAAAAAAAATTCGGAATTCGAGTTGATTATAGCCGACGAGGTGTCTTTGAATGAGGGTAAAACCAAAGTAGCCAAGGAGGTTTTGGGTTCTCTGGGCCGGATAAAGGGTTTTGAGGGTCTGGCCAGGAAAGGGGCTAAAGTTATAATCGCGCCCAAAGACCGCAGGACATTTTTGGCATTCAGAAACATACCGGGAGTAAGAACGCTTGAAATGAGAAACATGAATCCGCTCGACGCCATGCAGGCCAAGTACATGATATTGGGCCGGGAAGACGTTTTAAACTTGTCTAAGACTTAAACATGAAACTGCTCGATCTGTTTAGAAAAAAAGAGGAAAGAAAAAAGCTTGAGGGTCCGGCTGAAGCGCGCAAGAAAGCCCCCGCGCCGTCTTCAGGCGCGGAGACGGAAACCAAAAATCTCGGCGAGTCCGAGGTTGCCTCCGTGGTTTTGCAAAAACCGCGGGTTACCGAAAAATCCTCCAAGATGAGCGAGAGAGGGGTTTATGTTTTTAGAGTCGCGGGCCGGTCTCGAAAACCGGAAATTAAAAAAGCGGTTGAGGAACTTTATAAAGTCAAAGTCGAAAAAGTTAACATTGTAAGCGTGCCGTTCAGACTTCGCCGAGTCGGCCGTAAAATAGGCCGCAGGCCGGGGTATAAAAAGGCTTCGGTTAGGCTGGTTTCGGGCCACAAAATAGAATTCATATGAAATCGTATAATCCAACAACTCCATCCCGCCGTCACATGCAGATAATCGAATACCGCAGGTTTTTAAGTGCTGCGGAACCTAAAAAAAGTCTTACTCGCGGCAAAACAGGCACTGGCGGAAGAAACAACCGCGGACGAATAACCGTGCGCCATAAGGGCGGAGGCGCAAAAAGACTTTTGCGTCTGGTTGATTTTAAATATGACAAACCGGGCGTTCCGGCTCGGATATTGACCCTGGAATACGATCCGGGACGTTCGGGATTCATAGGGCTGGTCGTCTATAAGGATGGGGAACATAGGTATCATTTAATGCCGTCCGGGGTCAAAATAGGAGATGAGATTGTTTCTGCCGAAAAGGCTCCGCTCAAAGCCGGAAACCGCCGGCCGCTTCACTTGATTCCGCCGGGAACGCTGGTTTATAATGTCGAAATTGAACCCAGGGGCGGAGCCAAATTTGCCAGGGCTGCCGCCGGGCGCGTAGAAATTCTGGCGCACGAGGAAAAACACAGCCAGCTTAAAATGCCGTCGGGGGAAGTCAGGCGGGTTAACAAGTTCGCTTGGGCATCCGTAGGGCAAGTCTCAAATGAGGAACGCGGTTTTATGACTATTGGCAAAGCCGGACGCTCAAGACACATGGGTATAAGGCCGACAGTGAGAGGTTCAGCCATGAATCCCGTCGACCATCCCTACGGCGGAGGCGAAGGCAGGGCCATGCGCGGAACAAGGAGGCCTAAAAATTTATGGGGCCGCGGAACGCGCGGAGTAAAAACACGCAGGCGCAAAAAATATTCGAGCCGTCTTATGTTATCACGCAGAAAATAAAATTTATGACCAGGTCCGCCAAAAAAGGTCCTTACGTGGATCCAAAATTAATGAAAAAGATCGGCAAACTTTCGGCAGGATCGAAAGAGATTATTAAGACATGGTCGAGAGACTCCCAGATAGCCCCCGAAATGGTGGGCTACACCTTTGGCGTCCATAACGGCCGTGATTTTGTGGCAGTAATGGTGACGGAAGAAATGGTCGGGCACCGTTTTGGAGAGTTTTCTCAAACAAGAAAATTTGTCAGGCACGGAGGGCGTATGCAGCGCGAGCTCGAAAAATCCGCCGAATCGGCTAAAACAACTCCGGTTGCGCCGCCGGCTAAATAAAATTTTATGAAAGCCGAACTTAATTACATACGAATAGCGCCGAGAAAAATAAGGCTGGTTGCGGATGCGATCAGAAGAAAAAAGGTGGACGAGGCCAGGATTATTTTAAAGTTTTCCGCCAAGAAAGGAGCGAAACCCCTGGCCAAGCTTTTGGAGTCGGCTGTAGCTAATTCAAAAAATTCCGGCGGCAAAAACATCGAAGGCCTCAGTATTTCCAGATTAACCGTGGATCAGGGGCCGGTTTTTAAACGCTTCATGGCCAGAGCCAGAGGAACGCCGGCAATGATACGTAAAAAAACCAGTTTGGTAAAAATAGAACTTTCGGAAAAATAATTTTATGACACACCGAGTTCATCCATATTCATTCAGGCTTGGGCAAGTTCGCGACTGGAAGTCGCGCTGGTTTGATCGGCGCAATTACCAGGCGTTTCTTAAGGCCGATGTCAAACTGAGGGCATGGCTTTTTAAAGAGCTTGATAAAATGTATATTTCGAAAGTAGAAATAGAAAGGTCGCCCGCCACGCTTAAAGTGATTATTTATACTTCCAGACCCGGCTTGATAATCGGGCGATCCGGAGCGGGCGCGAACGCTTTGAAAAACAAAATAGAGAAATTGTTTGAAAAACTTTCTTTATCCAAACCTCGCGGACTTCAGCTTGTAATCGAGGAAATAAAAGGGCCGGAAACCGACGCGGCCATTGTTGCCAAAATGATTGCCGAGAGTCTGGAGAAGAGAATCTCTTTTAGAAGGGTTTTAAAACAGGCTTTAACCAAAGTGTCTTCGCATAAAGAGGTTAAAGGGGTCAAGGTGGCTTTGGCCGGAAGGCTGGATGGATCCGAAATGAGCCGAAGAGAGTGGCTGGCCAACGGCAGAATACCGCTGCAAACCATCAGAGCCGATATAGATTTTGCGCGCTACAGGGCGCATCTTCCCTACGGAGACATAGGCATCAAGGTTTGGATTTACAAAGGGGACGTTTTCGAACCTAAATCAAAATAACCATGCTTTTTCCAAAAAAAGTTAAGCACAGAAAATGGCACCGTCTTCGCAACGGCGAATTGGGAGTTGAAAGCAGGGGGGCGGATGTTTCCTTCGGGTCTTTCGGCTTGAAGTCACAGCAAGGCGGGCACATAAGCGCCCAGCAAATAGAGGCTGCGCGAAAAGCGATATCCCGCTATGTCCAAAAGGGAGGCAAAATGTGGATCAGAATATTTCCAGATCGTCCCAAGACCGCCAAGCCCCCCGAAGTGGGAATGGGCGCCGGCAAAGGGGATCCGGTGGGCTACTTTTCCATGGTCAAAGCCGGACGGGTCATTTTTGAAATCGACGGCCTAAATGAAGAAAATTCGCGGGAAGCGCTTCGCAAGGCGGGAGCCAAACTTGGAATTAAAACCAGGATAATCAAAAGATAATCTGCCATGAAAACGAAAAACATAATGCAGCAAAACAATGTTTCCGATTTACGGCGCGAACTTAAAGAAAACAGGGAGCAGTTGAGGCGGTTTCGTTTTTCCTTGTCCCAGTCTAAAATCAAGAACGTAAAAATCGGCAGGGAGACCAGACGGACGGTCGCGAGGATCATGACCCGTATTAATCAAATAAAAACACAATGAACAATCCCATCAAGCACAGACAAAGTCTTAGAGGAAGGGTGGTTTCGGTTTCCCCGGATAAAACCGCCGTAGTTGAGGTTGTGCGATATATCAAGCATCCGAAATATAAAAAATACTTCAAGAGATCGAAGAAATACAGCGCTCATGCTGCCGGTGATCGGCCCAAGGTTGGCGAGACCGTTGTTCTTGAATCAAGCCGTCCGGTTTCAAAAACAAAAAAATGGATTGTGGTTTCTAATACTTAAAATATGATTCAACCAAGGTCAATGATTGGAATAGCCGACAACTCCGGAGCCAAACTCATACAATGCATCCGGGTTTTGGGCGGAACAAGACGCAGATACGCGCGTATAGGCGATATTATAGTTGCTTCGGTCAAAAAAGCCGAACCGCGCAAAGACATAAAGAAAAAAAATGTTGTTCGCGCGGTAATAGTGAGGCAGCGCCAGTCTTACCGAAGAAGGGACGGAAGTTATATTCGTTTTGACGACAACGCCGCGGTGGTCGTTGACGGAAAAGAGCCGAAAGGGGGAAGGATTTTCGGTCCGATTCCGAGGGAACTTAGAGAACGTGGTTTTACCAAAATTATTTCATTGGCCCAGGAAGTGGTTTAATAAAATGGCGCACATAATCAAAAAAAACGATTCTGTCAAAATTTTAAGCGGAAAGAACCGCGGGAGTGTTGGCAAGGTGCTCAGGATTTTGTCCAAAGAAGGAAAGGTTGTGGTTGAGGGTGTAAATATAATTAAAAAACACCGTAGGCCCCGCCGCCAGGGCGAGAAAGGACAGGTTGTTCAGATGCCGTCGCCGGTACATTTTTCGAATGTCATGCTGGTTTGTCCGTCTTGTTCTAAACCAAACAGAGTAAAAATAATTTTAGATCCCAAAGGGCGGAAGTCAAGAGTTTGCCGCCGATGTTTAGCCGGAATATCATGAGTTGTATAAAACATGCCCAAAACTAAAACAACAAATAAAGAAATTGGCGCGGGTAAGGTTTCCGGAGAAAGAAGCCCGGAACCGGAGTACCGGCAGAGGATTGCGTCTTTTCTGAAAAAAGAACTTGGAGCAAGGCCGGAACTTGCGTTACCGAGGCTGGTGAAAATTGTGATTAATGTTGGTGTTGGACGCAAAGACGAAAAGGAGATCGAAAATATAACCAAACACGCCGAGATTATTACCGGCCAGAAATGCGTACCGAAGAAAGCGAAAAAGTCGATTGCAACTTTTAAAACAAGACAAGGAATGACCGTCGGCATTGCCTGCACTCTGCGAGGATCAAGGATGTATGATTTTTTGGGGCGCTTTGTAAATATTACTTTGCCGAGACTGCGCGATTTCAGGGGCATAGATTCAGGGTCGATCGATTCATCCGGAAACTTGACTATTGGGCTTAAAGAGCATATTGTATTTCCTGAAATCGTTGGTGAAGACGTTAAGACGCCGTTTGGTCTTGAAATAACGCTAGTGACAAATTCCCGCTCAAAAAAAGAAGCCGAACTGCTTTTTGAGGCGCTCGGAGTGCCGTTTAAAAGCAGACAATAAACACCATTAATTTTTAATTATTAGCATGGCCAAAAAATCAGTCGTAGCCAGATCAAAAAAGAAGCCGAAATACAAATCACGCGTCGTGCGGCGATGTTTTCGCTGCGGAAGAAGACGGGGCTACATTCGCGATTTTGACTTGTGCCGGATATGTTTTAGGGAATTGGCCAATGAAGGGGAAATTCCGGGAATAAGAAAATCATCATGGTAGGAGATCCGATAGCCGATATGTTCAGCCGAATAAATAATGCGGGACGAGCCGGGCAAACGCTCGTTGTTCTGCCGTATTCAGATACCAAAATGGAAATCGCCAAGCTCCTCAAAGACCGCGGATTTATCGGTGATGCCGCCAAACGAGGCAAGAAAAACCGCCGCAACATTGAGCTGACACTGATTTATGACGAGTCGGGCAAAAGCAGAATATCGCAAATGCGCAGGATTTCGAAACCGTCCAGGAGGATTTATAAAGGCTGGAAAGATATTTCTCCATTGAAAAATGGATCCGGTTTTTATATCATATCGACTCCGGCCGGAGTCATGGACGACAAAAAAGCGCGAAACATGAAGGTCGGGGGCGAGATATTCGGCGAAGTGTGGTAATTTATGTCTAGATTAGCAAAAAAACCAATAGAAATTCCCGACGGGGTTAAGGTTGAGTTCGCGGACGGGGTTTTAAAAGTGTCGGGACCCAAAGGGGAGTTGGGCCGAAATGTTCCGCGGGCCGTGCTTTTTGATATTTCATCTAAAGAAGTCGTGGTAAAACCGGCTGGTGATCCCAAAGAAATCTCTTCTTTTTTGGGAACATGGGTTCGTCATTTGCAAAACATGATTTATGGCGTAACCAAGGGTTTTGAAAAAAAACTGGAATTGGAGGGGGTTGGGTTCCGGGCCGAGGTCAGAGAGAAAGAGCTTGTGCTCAGTCTGGGCTTTTCTCATCAGGTAGTCGTAGTTTCCCCTCCCGGAATATCTTTTGCGGTTGAAAAAAATATTATAACCGTTTCCGGGGCGGACAAAGAGGCGGTCGGCAATGTGGCGGCGGTGATAAGAAGTAAAAGAAAACCGGAACCGTATAAAGGCAAGGGTATCCATTATAAAGGAGAAGTTATCAGGAGAAAATCAGGCAAAAAAGTAGCCGCTTCGGCCTAGTTTTCGGACTCGCGCATCATATATGAAAAAAAGCAATATTAACAAAAAAAACAGAAGGCGCCGGAGAGTGCGTAGCCGCGTGAAGGGAGGACCAAATCGTCCGCGCCTTTCGGTTTTTCGTTCCAATAAACATGTTTACGCCCAGATTATCGATGATGAAAACGGAAAAACAATTATCGGTTTGGCCGACTCCGCTTTGAAAAAAGAAAGCAAACAAAACAAAAGCGAACGGGCCAAAGTTCTTGGGTTAGCTCTGGCCAAACTGGCCAAAGAGGCCAAAATAAAAAAAGTGGTTTTTGACCGCGGCGGCCGGATTTATCACGGCAGAATCAAATCTTTGGCCGAAGGAGCAAGGGAGGGAGGGCTTGAATTTTAAATTTTAAACATGAGATCAAGAGAATTTTCAAAAAAACAAGAAAGAAACCAGTCGGAATTTGACCAAAAACTCATTGATTTGCGCCGTGTCGCGCGCGTGGTCGCCGGCGGACGGAGATTTGGTTTCAGGGCAACTTTGGTTATCGGCAACAGATCCGGAGAGGTTGGAATCGGAACTGCCAAAGCCTCCGACACATCATCCGCCATTCAAAAGGCCGTTCGCCTTGCCGGCAAGAACACGATTAAAATTCCTTTAACCAAAGTCAAATCAATTCCCTATGACGTTTCAGGAAAGTTTTCAAGCGCCAGGGTGCTGATCAGGCCGGCTGTCGAAGGTCACGGTTTGGTTGCCGGGAGTTCCGTGCGTGCCGTTTTGGATTTTGCCGGAATAAAAAACGCATCGGCCAAGATCCTCTCCCACACCAAAAATAAAATTTCGAACGCGAAGGCCGCGATTGAAGCTCTAAAAAAAATAAGATCATAATATGCAGCTGCATAACCTAAAACCAAAAATCGGCAAAAAAAACAAAAAAAGAATCGGACGTGGAGGAAAACGAGGCACGTATTCGGGGCGGGGAATAAAAGGCCAAAAAGCAAGGGCCGGCCACAGAATGAGGCCGGAAATGAGGGATATTTTGAAAAAAATTCCAAAGCTCAGAGGCTACCGCTCAAAAATCCGTCCCAATAAAATTGCGACTGTGAATATCGGCGACTTGGAAAAAAAGTTCGTTTCCGGAGATAAAATAACACCGCAGATTCTGGTGAAATCCGGCCTTTTAAAAAAAATAGGGGGACAAACTCCCGCGGTCAAACTTCTTGGATCCGGAGAAATCACCAAAAAACTTATGGTATCCGACTGCCAAATATCCGGCCCAGCCAAGGATAAAATAGAAAAAGCCGGCGGAACAGTTAGTTTAAAAAATAACAAAAATTAAAATAAAAAACCGTGTGGCAGAAAATTAAACTGATTTTTACCGACCCCGATTTAAGAAAAAAAATATTTTTTATCTTGGGTATTCTGGCTGTTTTCAGGGTGGGGGCCGCGATTCCCATTCCCGGGGTGGACCATGGGAGGCTTGAGGCATTTTTTTCCGGCAATCAATTTTTTGGCCTTTTGAATATTTTTTCCGGGGGAGCGATGGAGAATCTTTCGATAATGATGCTCGGCGTAGGGCCGTATATTACCGCTTCGATTATTATGCAGCTTTTGACCATGATTTTTCCGCGGCTCAAAGAAATGTATCAGGAAGAAGGGGAGGCCGGACGTCAGAAAGTTAACCAGTATTCCCGTCTGGCCACCGTTCCTCTGGCCGCGCTTCAAGGTTTTGCCCTGATGTCCCTTCTTAAGGGTCAGGGCGTTTTGGGCGATCTTTCTTTTTTTGATCAGGTTACAAACATAATCATAATAACCGCTGGCTCTATTCTCTTGATGTGGCTTGGAGAGCTTATGTCCGAGTATGGAATAGGCAATGGCGTGTCAATTCTTATTTTCGCGGGCATTATAGCCGGAGTACCGCAGTCTTTGGGGCAGACTATTTTTGCCTCCGATATTTACCAATTGCCGATTATCTTGGGATTCGCGGTTGCCGCCGTTTTGGTCGTATCGGCAGTTGTCGTAATTACCGAAGGCCAAAGGCCGGTTCCGATATCTTATGCCAGACGCATCCGCGGATCGCGGATGTACGGGGGGGTCTCAACATACTTGCCGTTAAAGGTAAATCAGGCCGGGGTGATTCCTATAATTTTTGCATTGTCCATTCTTCTTTTTCCGCAAATGATTGTTAATTTTTTGGCTGGCGCGAACAACCCGGTTGTCCAGACCCTTGCGGCGGCCGTCTTAAATTTTCTTAACTCACCGTGGGTTTACGCCGCGCTTTATTTTATTCTGGTTTTTCTTTTCACTTATTTTTATACCGCGGTTACTTTTGATCCGGACGCCATATCTTCGAATCTGCAGAAATCAGGCGCGTTTGTCCCCGGGATCAGGCCCGGAAAACCAACCTCCGAATTTTTATATAAAATCCTGAATCGGATAACCCTGATCGGCGCCCTTTTCCTTGGGGTGATTGCCGTCTTGCCTCTGGCCATGCGCGCGATAACCGGCTTGGTTACCCTGACCATCGGCGGAACCGCCCTTTTGATTGTTGTTTCCGTTGTTCTTGAAACCATAAAACAAGTTGAAGCCCAAATCGTGATGAGGAGCTACGAATAACGGAGGTTTGCTTTTCCGGTTAAAATAAATTAACTTAATAAAGAGAACTAATTAAAGGAGATGGTTATGAACGAACCGATGGTTTTTCTTTTTTTCGGTATTCCTGGCTCGGGAAAAGGCACCCAGGCTGATTTGTTGGCTAAAAAATTTGGTGTTGAGCATTTTACAACCAGCAAAGCTCTTAAAGAGTATATGGCGTCTCACGACGATTCGGAAACCAGAGAGCAGAAAGAGGTATATAAAAAGGGAGTACTCAACGATCCATCTTGGGTTCTTCGGGTCGTGGAAGAAAAAACATCGGAAATTCATGACCAAGGAAGGGGACTGGTTTATGACGGCTCGCCGCGCACTTTATATGAGGCCGAAAATTTGCTGCCGTTTCTTGTGAACCTTTTCGGCAAAGAAAACATAAAAGCGATTAGACTGGCGGTCAGTACGGATGAGATAAAAAGACGTTTAGAGAGAAGGGTGGTTTGTGACAAAAACACCGCCCACTCTTACACCACAAACGGAGGGTTTAGGATCGGCGAGGTTTGTCCTGCGGGGGACGGCGGTATTTTGCAAAGGAGGGATTTGGATAACCCAAAGATAATAGAGACCCGTCTGGATGAATTCAACAAACGAACCGAGCCGGCGATTGAATTCTTTGAAAAAAACCACGGTGTGATAAAAATAAACGGCGAGCAATCGGTTGAAGATGTTCATCGGGACGTTATTAAAGCGCTTGAGCCGAAAAAATGATCGTAAAATCGGAAAAAGAAATAGAAATGTTAAGAATAAGCGGGCAAATACTTGCCCGCGTTTTGAAAAGAGTCGCGCGCGAAGTCAAATCCGGCGTTAAGGCCTCAATTCTTGACGATTTAGCCGAGCGAGAGATAAAGAAAGCCGGAGCGCTTCCGTCTTTTAAAAACCACAGGGAAAATAAAGGAACTCCATATCCGTCATCTCTTTGCGTTTCAATAAATGACGAAGTTGTTCACGGAATACCCGGCGAAAAAATTTTTAAAAACGGAGATGTTGTCAGTTTGGATTTGGGCGTAAAATACAAAGGATTTTTTACCGACAGCGCCGTAACGGTTTTATGCGGGTCAGATGATTCAGACGGCCGTTCAAATCGTCTGATCTCTGTTTGCCGTAAAGCTCTTGATGTCGCGATTAAAGAATGCCGGGCGGGGGTTCATGCGGGAGATTTGGGGCACGCCGTTGAGTCGTTTGTTGAGAGTTCGGGTTTTAAAGTTTTTCGCGAACTTGTAGGACACGGCGTTGGTCGCGCGGTACACGAGCCCCCGTCGATTCCGAACTGGGGAATTCCCGGAACTGACGAAAAATTGGAAGAGGGGATGGTTTTGGCGATTGAGCCTATGATTTCGGAGGGCGAAACAAAGCTCGTTTTAGACAAAGACCGATGGACGCTGAAAACCAAAGACGGCTCGAGAGCCGCTCACTTTGAGCATACGGTCATGGTCAAAAAAGACGGCTGCGAGGTGTTGACAAAATAGAGGGTTAAATGCTATTTTGATCTCGGAAGATATCTTTCGGGAGAGCCAAACGGTGGAGAAGCTCTTAAGATACTATTCAATAATTTTTTCTGTACAAGCACTGGTTTTCGGGGCGTCTTTCCTCCTTAAAGGCGAAATGGCTTTTTCTCTCAACGTTTCTGCGTTGGTTGCGTTTGTGGTTTTTCTTTCAACTGGTTCTATTGAATCTGAAGATGCTTGTTCGGCCGTCTTTTTGGCGGGGGTTTTTACCGGGCTGGCTGCTATAGTTGCCACCTTTGACAATCCGGCTAACAGCAGTGGTTTCTTTGATCAAAAACACTTTGTTGTGCTTCTGCTTGTTTTTCTTTTCGCGGTTATCGCTTGTATTGGTTTGCCAACCCTGCCGTCTGATATACATGATAAATTACCCATAATCGGACTTGTCGCGGTTTCTTTATTTGCCGCCACCATTGCCGCCCGTGCCGCGATTCATTTTACCCCGTCTTATGTTGTTTTGATGATCCTTGCGTTTATTTTTTTTATCACCGCGTATTTTGCCTTAAAAAGGATAGCATAGCAAGGTTATTTATTTCGCTGCCTAACACAAAAGGCGGCTTTTTCTTTTACCCCCATTGCCTTTTTGCTTTCACAGTTGTTAAAATTATCCATATGGAAGAAATTGACAACTATTGTCGTCGTGAATATCATTAAAAACATGATTACAACGAAGGAAATAATTGAAAATTTTTTGAATTCTAACAGGCCTTCGGCGACAGCGGCAAAAGTAATTTTGGCTGCACTTGCTTTGGGCGGAATTTTGGTTGTGGGGGCCGTCGCTCCGAATGTGTTGAGTTTATTTGGTCGTCTTGGCCGCAACAGATTCTCCGGGAACCAGATAAGAGACGGTTTCAATAATTTGAAACGCAAAAAATTAGTTGAGGTGATTAGGACGAAAGGAGATAAAACTGTTATTCGTTTAACCACAAAGGGTGGAAAAAGAATCCGCGAATTGGTTTTAGACACATTAACAATTCCAAAACCTAAAAAATGGGATGGTGTATGGAGGGTTATGATTTTTGATATACCCGTTTCAATGAATAAAGCGCGCAGCGCTTTTCGCGCGACGATTAAGGATTTGGGCATGTATCAACTGCAAAAAAGTGTTTGGGTTTATCCTTATCCGTGTGAAGACGAGATTTTGTTTACGGCAAACTTTTTTAATATTGAAAAGCATATTGAAATCTTTGAAACCAAGTATTTTATGAACAAAATCACCGAAGAGGTTTTGTTGAAGGAATTTAATTTATAAGGAGTTGTTACTTTTATCCATATGGATAAAAGTAACAACTTTGCGGTTTTTTTTAATGTCTTTTACTGGTTTTAAAATTTTTGTAAAATAACTAAATGCCAAGGATTTTGGGAATTGATTACGGGACTAAAAAAATTGGATTTGCCCTTTCGGATGAGGAGCAAAAACTTGCTTTTCCGAAAACGGTTCAGCCGAATGTTTGGAAGTATGTGCGCGATGCTGTCCGCGACTTTATTTTAAATGAGAATGTTTCGGAAATAGTGATTGGTTTGCCCGTTGGATTAAACGGGTACGAAACCGAACTTTCGAGTGAGGTTCGAGGTTTTGCCGAAAAACTAAAAGGAGAGTTTAGTTTGCCGATTTATTTTGAAAACGAAGTATACACTTCCGCGCAGGTAAAGACCGAAGAGTCGGCACCCGGGCACAAAATAGACGCTTCTTCCGCCGCCCTAGTTTTGCAGACCTTTTTGGACAGGCGCCGCAACGAAAGCGGAATATGATAGAATAAAACCATGAACGAAAATGTTTATCTTTCGGTTGTAATCCCGGCTTACAATGAGGGCGAGAGGATTTTAAAGACAATTGACGAAATTTCGGAATATTTGAGCCACCAGGGATTTTCTTGGGAAATAGTGGTTTCTTCCGGAGGCTCGACCGACAACACCGCATCGGCGGTTAAACACAAAATGCTTAATACTCCGGGTTTGAGGCTGGTTGAAAATCCGAGGCGCGGCAAGGGCTTGGGGGTAAAGGCGGGAATACTTGCGGCCACGGGCCGAATTCGTCTTTTTACCGACGCCGATAACTCCACGGATATATCGCATTTTGAAAAAATGCGTCCGTTTTTTGATCAGGGTTACGAGGTGGTTATTGCGTCGCGCGATTCCAAAGACGCTCCGGGCGCGACCCAAGCCGTACCGCAGGTATGGCATAAACGCCTTATGGGTAATGCCGGAAACTTATTTATACAACTAGTCGCTGTTCGCGGATTTTGGGACACCCAATGCGGTTTTAAGGCTTTTCGCGACTTTGCGGCTGAAAAAATATTCGGCCAGCAGAGAATTCACGGATGGGGTTTCGACGTCGAGGTTTTGGCGCTTGCCAGATATCTTGGCTACCGGATAGGAATTGTTCCGGCTTATTGGGTCAATGATCCAAAAAGCCATGTCAGGTTTTCCAGTTATTTTCAGGTTTTGTGGGAAACGGTCAAGGTTCGTTTTAATATTTTGATGGGCAATTATGAACTATGATGAGAAAAGAAACAGACGGCTCTGAATTTCGAAAAGACATAGTTTCCGGCGACTGGATTCTGGTCGCGGCCAAGCGCGCCAGGCGTCCTCACCGTAAAATCAAAAAAGTCCGGCTTGATCCGTCTAAAAAAAACTGTCCCTTCGATGATCCGCAATTTAACGGCGCTCCAGGTCCCCTTTTGTGGCTTCCTCATCCGGCTGCAAAAAAACACAAACCGGAGTACAAAAATTTATCCAAGGATTGGTGGATCCAAATAGTTCCCAACAAATTTCCTGCTCTTGAGCCTCACGTGACGTGTCCGGCCGAAGAGCCTGATGGGCCTTATGCCAAAACAAAAGGTGTCGGATTTCATGAAATAATAATCACGCGCGATCACAAACGAAGGATTTCGGAAATGAGTCCTGAAGAAGCCGAGTCCCTGATCTATGCTTATCAGGACCGCTACCGCACGCTGGCGCGCGAAGCCTGTATACATTACATACTTATTTTTCATAATCAGGGTCCGGCTGCCGGCGCATCTATTTTCCACCCTCATTCGCAGCTTATCGCCATGCCGATAATACCCCCCGACGTTTCGCGCAGTCTCGAGGGCTCCCGTCTTTATTACGAAAGGAATAAAAAATGCGTTCACTGCGCAATGATTGAGTGGGAAATCAAAAAAGGCGAACGGGTGGTCTATGAAAACAAAAAATTCGTGGTTCTGGAGCCATACGCTTCGCGCGTATCTTACGAAACCAGGGTTTTTCCAAAAAAACACGCCGGAAACTTCGATGAACTCGACTCCGAGGACCGGATGAGTCTTGCCGAAACCATGATTGTTTCGCTTAAAAAAATTAAAAAAGCCTTGGACGACCCGGACTATAACTTTTTTATCCATACCGCGCCGGTCAAAGACGGGGCCGGCCATTACCATTGGCATATAGAGATTCTGCCGAAAACTTCGACTTGGGCCGGACTTGAACTCGGAACCGGGATAGAGATTGTCGCGGTGTCGCCGGAAGACGCGGCTTCGGAATTGAAAAAATATTAAAATGCTTTTTCAGCAGGAGATTATCGTAATTCTGTCGGGAGCCGCCCCAATTTCGGAGGTCAGGGGCGCCATTCCTCTGGGTATACTGCTCTTTGGCATGCCGCCGCTAAAAACCTATTTACTTTCCGTTCTGGGCAATCTTTTACCGGTAGTACCCCTGCTTTTTTTTCTTGAAAGGTTTTCGTTATTCTCAATGCGCAGATTTTATTTTATGAATCGTTTTTTATCATGGCTTTTCGAATACACCAGGAGCAGGCACTCGGACCACTTTCACTATTGGGGCTGGGCTCCGGTGGCTCTGTTTGTATTCGTGGCAATACCCCTGCCCCTGACCGGCGCCTGGTCGGGAGCATTGGTTGCGTTCATATTCGGCGTTCCTTTACGGCGGGCGTCGCTGATAATCTTTTTGGGTATTGTGAGCGCGGCGGCGGTTGTTTTGGCTACCACCTTGTTTGGGATAACCATATTTAATTCCGTCTTTTTATAGTTTGTTTATGGTCAAGAAAATAATAATTGCAAATTGGAAGATGAGTCCGCAAAGCCATAAAATGGCCGAAGATATCGTTAAGAACATTCTTTTTGGAATTAAAAAAATAAAAAGTAAGCCGGAAATTGTGCTCTGTCCCCCCTATGTCTGGCTTACCGATTTTTCTCATAAAATAAAACAGGTCAAATGGGGCGCGCAGGATGTTTTTTGGGAGTCGTCGGGGGCTTATACCGGCGAAATATCAGCTGGCATGCTCAAATCATCCGGCGTAACACACATAATTGTCGGACACTCCGAAAGACGGGGGTCTTTGGGAGAGACGGATGATATGATAAACAAAAAAATTAGAGCCGCGCTCAAGGCCGGACTTAAAACGGTTCTTTGTGTCGGGGAACGAAGCCGCAGTGAACCGGATTTTTATAATTTTATAAAAGACGAATTGTTTGCGGATCTCGCTGGAGTATCCGGACGTTTGGCAAAAAACCTTCTGATTGCTTACGAGCCTTTGTGGGCCATAGGCACGGGTGATACGCCGGAACCCGACGATATTTTTGAAATGGCCACATATATAAGGCGCAACATTTTTGACATACTGGGAAAGAAGGCCGCTTACGAGATCCCGGTTCTTTATGGCGGATCTGTGGACGCAAAAAACGCGGCAGGTTTCCTGCGCGCCAAAGGGGTAAACGGGCTTCTGGTCGGCGGGGCGAGTTTGGTACCAAATGAATTTGTCGGCATTGTTCGGGCCTCTCATGGGATTTAACCTGAAACCGATTCCCGCAGATATATACGGCAAAAAGATTATTTTGCGGGTTGACTTTAATATAGCGGTCAAAAAAAGAAAAGGCGCCGACGACCTCCGTCTTTTAAAAACCCTGCCGACAATATCTTTTTTAAGGAACAAGGGCGCCAAGGTTATAATTGTCAGCCATTTGGAAAAGGAGGGCGGGTGCCCGAGCATGAGGGCGGTTTTTAACTACGCGAGAAAAAAAATTAAGGGTCTAGACTTCGTCGGAGGAATGACCGGCCGGAGTGTTTCAAAAATGATCGAAAAGCTTGAGCCCGGCGGCGTATTGATGCTCGAAAATCTGCGCCTTAATCCCGGGGAGAAAAAAAACAGCCCCGTTTTTGCCAAGAGCCTTGCTTCCATGGCGGACATTTATATCAACGAAGCATTTTCCGTCTCGCACCGGAGCCACGCATCAATAGTCGGGATTCCGGATTATTTGCCGTCTTACGCAGGCTTTCTTTTTAGAGACGAAATAAAAAATCTTTCTCTTGCTTTTAACCCGCCGCGACCATTCACGCTTATAGTCGGCGGGAACAAACTCAAGACCAAAATTCCGCTTATTAAAAAGTTTTTAAGGAGAGCTGACCGCGTAATCGTGGGGGGCGCCTTAGCCGCATCGTTTCTTTACGGCAAGGAAAGTAAATTACAGACCCCGAAAATCACACTGCCGAAAGATGTGATAACGGAGCGCAAAAGACGAAAAACCGCCGTTGACGTGTCCGGGCTTGGCAAGAGAGATATCATTTACGACCTTGGCCCAAAAAGCATGAGAGAAATTGCCGGCTTTACCAAAAAGAGCCGTTTTGTTTTGTGGAACGGCCCTTTGGGATTTGTTGAAAAAGGGCATGTTTTCGGCACCGTTAGTTTGATAAAAGCCTTGCGCTCTTCAAAAGCAAAGGTTGTTGCCGGAGGGGGCGACACCGCGGACTTTTTGCGGTCTCGCGGCCTTGCCGGCGGCTTTTATTTTATTTCCACCGCTGGAGGCGCGATGCTTGATTTTCTGGTCTGCGGCACCCTGCCCGGCATCGAGGCGCTGAAAAAATAAGTTTATCCGCCGTGTTATACTTTGGTGTATGCAAAAAAAATGGAAACTGGCCGATAAATACCCGGGTGCTTGGGCAAAAAAATTCAAAGAATACGACAACCTAACCCTTCAGCTCGCTTATAATCGCGGGCTTAAAACAAAAGAAGAAATAGAGAGGTTTTTAAATCCCGACTACGGGTCGTTGGGCGATCCGCTTGGAATAAAAGGGATGGATAGGGCGGCGGATAGGATTATCGAGGCGGTTGAGAAAAAAGAAAAAATAATAATTTACGGGGATTATGACGCCGATGGTGTGTGTTCTTCGGCAATTCTCCATGACTTCTTCAAAAACATAGGCCACGAAAACGCGGAAGTTTATATCCCAGATCTTTTTAAGTATGGACACGGTTTAAATTCGCAAGCCGTAAAAGATATATTTGAAAAGAAAGCAAATTTGGTCATAACCATTGATAACGGCATCTCCGAGAACGAAGACATAAAAACACTTGAAGACGGCGGGGTTAATGTGGTTGTGCTTGACCACCATGTTGTGTCGGAAGAACTTCCGCCGGCTACTGCCGTGGTTGATTTGTGGCAGACGGGCGAAAAATATCCGTTTAAGGATTTTTGCGCCTCCGGTCTTGCTTTCAAGGCCGTCTCCGCTGTTTTGCGAAAAAACAGGTTTGGGCTGGCGCAAGACATGGAGAAGTGGCTTTTGGATTTAGCGGCTATCGGCACCGTCGCCGATATGGTTTTGCTGACCGGGGAAAACAGAACCCTTGTTTATTGGGGGCTTGAGGTCTTAAAAAAAACAAAAAGGATCGGGCTGAAAGCTCTTTCGGAAAAAGCGGGAGTTGCTTTGCGTCACGTGAATTCGGACGACATTGCTTTTTATCTTGCCCCTCGCATTAACGTGGCGGGAAAGTTTGACCACGCGACTCTGGCCGGAAACCTCGTTTTAACCTCTTCTTTGGAAGAAGCAGACTGGCTTTCGAGAAGGTTGGAAGAACTGACGGCCGAAAGAAAAGAAACAACGGATAGGGTCGTTGGTGAGGCAAAAAAAATTATTTCCGAAAAAGGAGGAGAAATAAACGTTTTGGGAAGCGCGGATTGGCCGACAGGAGTCTTGGGGGCGTCCGCAAGCAGGGTGGTTGATATATATTCAAAAACAACGATACTTTGGGGCAGAGGAGAGGCTTCGGCGATAAAAGGCTCCGCCAGATCCAACGGAGATGTAAACGTCAGAGAACTTTTAATCCGGGCGGGAAGCGAGATGTATCTGGATTTCGGCGGACATCCGATGGCCGCAGGGTTTGCTTTGAAAAGGGAGTATCTCGATGAATTTGAAGAAAAAATAAAAACAGCTTTTGCTAAAATGCCAAAGGAGAAGATATCGTCGGATTTGATTTTAGAAAGCAGGCTGGATGCCGACGACATAAACCCCGGTACACTCAAGACGATTTCTCGTTTTGAGCCTTTTGGCCAAGGAAACACAAAGCCGGATTTTTTATTAAAAAACATTGTAATTCTTGGTTCAAGAACTTTCGGCAACGGCGGGATACATCTCGAAATTTCTTTTAAAAACTCAAAAAATGAAGTTATAAATGCGGTTGGATTTTTTTCGGCCCGAAGTTTGCCCGAAATAAAATCCGGAGATAAAATTGATTTAGCCGCCTCCGTTGATTTATCGCGATACAAAGGGAAAGAAGAATTGCGGTTAAAAATCGCTGATTTCAAAAAACTATAAACCATGGATTACAAACTGAAAATAACCATAAACGCCGACGGTGGTTCTCGCGGGAACCCCGGACCATCCGCCATAGGGGTTGTTGTTCGCGGTGAAGGAAAGGAGAAGAAATACAGCGAGTTTTTGGGAAATCATACCAACAACGAAGCCGAATATGAGGCGGTGATGTACGCCTTAAAAAAGGCGCGCCAGCTTTTCGGGAAGGAAAAAACAAAAGAGGCGGAAACAGACGTATTTTTGGATTCGGAGCTTGTGGTAAACCAGTTAAACGCCAAATATAAAATTGAAGAAGAAAGGCTTTTTCCTCTTTTTATAAAAATATGGAATTTGCGCCAAGACTTTGGAAAAGTAACTTTTCAGGCCGTGCCTCGAGAAAAAAATCGCGAAGCCGACCGTTTAGTAAATATAGAGTTGGACAAAAAAGAACAAGGGAGTATTTTTTAGAACCAAAAACCGTCCCGAAGCATTTCGGGACGGTTTTTGGTTTCATTCGTTTTTTAACTTCAGGTCAGAAATCCTCCGCCTATTCCTACTCCGGGTTCAAAAAAGCTTTGAAGGATTTTTATTATCCCCCCGACTCCGAGCATTATTGCCATTCCGATAATTCCCCAGATCATATGTTTCTTTCCTGTGGTTTTTGCCTCTTCATTTCCGGCTTGGGCCAAAAACTCAATGACTCCCCAGATGAAGTAAAGAAGGGCAATGCCGACAAAAATCGCGATAAGCGGATTTATTATCTTGTCGGCCAATTGTCTTAAGAAATTATCTATAGTCATGGTCAGAGGCGTTTTGCGGTTGGTGAATTTAGTTCACTCTTGGCAGAGTTATTGATGTTCCTGCGCTTGTACCGAAAAAGTTAAGCACAACTCCGACAAGTCCCCAGATCCCGACAATCACCGCAATTCCGACTACTCCCCAGATCATCAATTGGCGACCGTTAGCCCTCTTTTCTTCGTCCCCCGCGGCCATTATGAACTGTACTATTCCCCAGGCGAATACGATGACGGCGACGGCGACAAGAATCGGAATGAGCTTATCAACCGCAGTTTTCGTGTTCGTTAATATCCTATCAAAGTCTTGGGCAAAAACGATCATCGGCAAAAATGCGCTTCCCCAACCCACGGCAATTTTTAAAACCTTTTTCATGATTTAATTTTTTTAGATTTATTAATTACGACCTTTGTTAATTTTAATTTTCAACCGCCAGCTTCTGACATCGATCTGTCAGTAGCTAGCCGCTAAAAACTATCTTAATCCTTGCGCGAACTGGTTTATGGCCGTGGCTATCGCCCAGGCTCCGACTATCAGGAGCGTTCCGACCATTGTCCAGAAAAAAGTCGTCTTGGCTTTTTTCAGCTGTTCTTCGCTTCCGCGGGCGGAGACAAACAAAAATCCGGAATAGATTATAAAGATTGCCGCAAGAGGTATGCCTATCGCGGTTATCGCCCGCGCCAGGCTTTCAACGACCTGCCCGAAATTCTCTGCTTTCAAAGGATTTTTTAAGGTTTGGGCAAAAACGGAATTTGCCCACCCAAGACTAATTATATAAATATTCGCCGGTTTTAACAAAATCCTTGATATTTTCATATTGATTTACAAGCCGGAAATTCTTCGGTTAGGGGATTAAAGAAACTTCCTCCCTCAACCAATGTCCCAAGCACAGTATTTATTATAACCCATGCTGCCAGGGCGACAAAGAAGCCGATTAAAATATTCCAGAGCATTGATTTGCCTTTTTCAAGCTGTGTTTGGGAGCCTCCGGCCGTAAGCAAAACCAAGCCCGACGCTAGAATTCCGAGAGCGACAAGGGGAAGTATTATTTTTTCAAACGCAAAATCCACAACCTTGTTGGCTAAGGTCATAAGGTGGCAGAAATTACACGGGGGCTGTCCCGGATTTCCGCAAGGGACAAGGCCCCCCTGGGCGTAAGCAAAATTAAATACCAAAAACACGAGGATAAAAACGACCAGAAAGTTTAAATATTTAAAAATTAAAAAGTTTAAAAAGTTCATTTTATTTATCCTGCGGGATTATTGCTTCAAATTTCCTTTGGGCGTCGGACACCGCCTGGTTTATTCGTTTTGCTCCCGACAAAACCGACTCAGACATCTCTTTCCATATCGCAAGGGTTTCGGAAGGCGACGGGTCAAGCCACCCGAGAGATTTCACAGCCGATTTATAAAATACCGCAAGCACCGGATTTTCCTGCGCCTGATTTAGGGCCACCCTTAAAGCCGGCGCCGAAAACGAATTTTGTCCTAACAAATTTTGCGACTGAAGGCCGGTCATATCATAAATAAAAGTCAGAGCTGTGGCTTTGTTGGCGCTTTGACGGCTTACGGCTAAGGCAAGACTTTGGCCGTACGTCGCGCTTAGAGAGCCCCCGCTTATTTGCGGGACCTCGCGGATATCAAAATTAAGGTGAGGATTTAGGGCCAGTATTTTATCCAGATCCGAGGCGTATCCTATGTACATAGCAAGCCGTCCCGCGCCGAAAGCCTCAAGAGAATCGGGTATGGTGCGGTTCCAGCTGTAGTTCTCTTTAATCGGGTCCGAAAAACTTATGAAAAATAACAAGGCCGATTCCGCCGCGCTTAAAGTTTCGCTCGCGGACTTATTGGCAAAAACAGTCTTAAGAGTTTGAGGGTCAACAATCTTGTTTCCGGTTTGCAGTATCAAAAGAGACAGAATATCCTTGGCGTTTTTTACGTTTGAAAATTCGCCCATGGCCGCGCCCGATTGCGTTATGCGCGCGCCGTTTTTTATCGTCAGTTTTTTTGCTGTGTCCAGAAACTCATCCCAAGTCGACGGCGGCTGTGCAATGCCGGCGTTTCTGAAAAGATCGCGGTTCCAGTATAAAACCATCGGATCAATCGCCAGCGGCAGGCCGGCTATTCCTTCGGGGCGGGCGTAGAGTTCTCCTATGTCGGCAAAGCTGTCGCGAAACACCCGAGGGGGATAAGTTTTGGAGTCAAGCGGATAAAGCAAGTCCTTCTGTTTTAAAATCTGGTCCTGCGGAAGGATAAAAACATCGGGGCCGGTTCCGGAAGCAAGAGCCGAAACAAGCGTGTCGGCGTAGTTTTGCGCCGGAATTTCCCGATATTCTACCCTTATGTTCCTGAAACGCTGGGAGAAATCGTTTAAAACCGGAGTCAGGGATGTTTTCGGAAGCGCACCCCAAAAAATTATTTGTCCCGCTTCTCCCGGAGCCTCGTTTCTGAATCCGGGAAGAAATCCCGAAAAAATAAGCAAAGCCAAAACAGCCAGTATTACGGATGCGGTCAATATTATTATTTGAAGCTTATTCATTGTTTTATAGTTTTATATAAAGCAGGCCGTAGTGGTTTTCTCCGGCATCGAATTCCTTGACCGGCCTGAATCCGGCATCTTCCGCCAGTTTTCCGGCGGTATCCTTTGACACCGCTTCGTCTGTTTTCGGGCCGGCGCCCCGGTTGAATGGATCCCAGTCTATCAGGGCCAGTTCGCCGTCATTTTTCAGGATCCGGAACGCTTCTTTCAGAAGAGCGGGTTTGTTTTCGGTTTGAAAAAGCGTATTGGATATGAGCACAAAATCGACGGCGTTTTCGGCGAGATTCGTTCCGCGCTCACGCTCAAGGTCGGAGCGCATCGTCATTATATTGAGCATGTGGGACTCGCGCGCTTTTGAACGCGTAAGTTCAAGCATTTCGGGACGCACGTCGAAAGCGTATACTCTGCCGGCGGGCCCCACGGCTTTTGCCAGCGGTATGGTGTAAAAACCGGCTCCGCACCCTAAATCCGCCGCCTGCGATCCGGTTTTAACCCCCAGCATTTTTATAACTTGTTCCGGATTTATAAACATGTGAGAGACGCTATCGCGTCACCAGAGGCTAGCCTCATTATGCGCACTCCCTGCGTGTCCCGTCCAAGTTCGGGTATGCTTTTAAGTTCGGTTCGGATGACCTGGCCCTTTTTGGAAATAGCTATCAGCTCTTCCAGTTCCGGATATATCACTTTGGCCGAAACAACAGGGCCGGTTTTTGACGTAACCTTGGCCGTTTTTATTCCGGAACCGGCGCGTTTTTGCAGACGATAATTTTTCACGTTTGTTTTTTTGCCGAACCCTTCGGAACTCATGACCAAAAGATGCGCGTTTTTCTCCTGTGCCGATATTACATCCGCGCCTATCAGTTCGTCTTTTTTGCCGATTCTCATCGCGCGCACTCCTGCGGCGTTTCGGCCCATGGGTCTCGAATCGGATTCTTTGAAACGGATCGCCTTGCCCTGCTTGGTCGCAAGGACCACATGGTCTCCTTTTCCGGACAGCCTTACCCACCTTAACGAATCTCCCTTCTGAAGCCGTATCGCGATTATGCCCGAGCGTCTGACCCCTTCAAAATTGTGAGGCTCAACCTTCTTTATTATACCAAGCGCCGTAATCATGACCAAAAACACCTTTTCGCCCTTCTTGGTTTTAGGAAGCGCCAGAACCGACGTTATTTCTTCGCTCTGCGCCAACGGCAGGATGTTCAGTATTGATTTTCCTTTGGCCGTCCGTTTGCCTTCAGGCACGTCATACATCTTGGTTTGGTATACTTTACCTAAAGATGAGAAGAACAGCAGATCGTCGTGGGTATTGGCCGAAAGAAAGACACTGACCACGTCTTCTTCTTTGACCTCGGCGCCGATCAAACCCTTGCCGCCCCTTTTTTGCAGGCGGTATTCTTCAGGGTTGACCCGTTTTATGTATCCGCCCTTGGTCAGCACCATTACTTGTTCGGCTTCGGGTATTAAATCCTCGGCCTTAAAGGTTTTGACTGCCTGTGTTATAACTTTGGTTCTGCGCTCCCCTCCGTATTTATTTTTAATTTCCTCCAGCTCCTTTTTAATGACCGCGAGTATTTTTTTGGGGTCTTTTAAGAGGGTCTTCAGGTCTTTGATCAGCTTTTGTTTTTCTTTTAGTTCGTCGGTTATTTTTTGGCGCTCCAGATTGGCCAGAGCGGAAAGTCTCATGTCGAGTATGGCGTCGGATTGGCGATCCGAAAATGAAAACTTTTTCATCAGGCTCTTTTTTGCCGTTTCGCGGTCAGCCGAAGACCTTATTGTTTTTATAACGGCATCAATATGGTCCAGAGCCCTTTTAAGTCCTTCCAAAATATGCGCCCGGTCTTCGGCTTTCGCGAGATCGAATTTGGTCCGGCGCTGGACGATCACCTGCCTATGTTCCAGGAATTTTTCGAGAAAACCTTTAAGCGAAAGTATCTGTGGCTGTATTCCGTCGACCAGAGCCAGCATGTTGAAATGGTAAACCCGCTCGAGGTCGGTGTGTTTATATAGGTTGTTCAGTATTTTTTGCGGGAAAGAGTCCTGTTTCAGATCTATGACTATAGACAGGCCGTCTTTGTCCGATTCGTCTCTTACATCTCTTATGCCCTCTATTTTTTTCTCGCGCACCAATTCCGCTATTTTTATTATCAGCTCCGATTTGTTGACCTGATACGGGATCGAACTTACCAGAATCTGGTATTGTCCGGGTTTTTTCTCCGCTATTTCCGTTTCTCCTCTTGTAACCACTCCTCCGCGTCCCGAAGCGTAGGCCTGGTGAATTTCTTTTTTATCAAAAACAAGACCGCCGGTCGGGAAGTCCGGACCTTGCACGAATTTAACCAGATCTTCCGTCGAGGCTTTGGGGTGGTCTATAAGATGGGTTGTCGCTTCGATCACTTCGCTCAAATTATGCGGCGGGATATTGGTAGCCATACCGACGGCAATTCCCAAAGATCCGTTCAAAAGAAGCTGGGGAACGGCCGCCGGTAAAAGTTTCGGCTCCTCTTTAGTTCCGTCGTAAGTGGGCTGAAAGTCAACGGTGTCTTTTTCTATGTCTCTGAGCATCTCGGATGATATCGAGGTCATTCTTGCTTCTGTATAACGCATGGCCGCGGCGGAGTCGCCGTCGATGTTTCCGAAATTTCCCTGTCCGTCAATCAGCGGATAGCGCATCGCCCACGGCTGGGCCATGCGGACAAGAGAGTCATAAATCGCCGCGTCTCCGTGCGGATGGTACTTGCCCATTACGTCCCCGGTAATCGCCGCCGATTTTCTGAATTTGGCGCCCGAAGTCAGTCCCATTTCGTGCATGGTGTATAAAATCCGGCGGTGTACGGGTTTTAGCCCGTCTCTGACATCCGGGAGGGCCCGGGACACAATAACCGACATCGCGTAGTCCAAATAAGACTCGCGCATTTCTTTGACGATATCTCTGGGCGTTATTCTGTCTTTGTCATTTTCGGGCATATTTTATTTAAATATTTTTAAAACTCCGGAATTGGTCCATCGCGCTTCCGAATCCGTCTTTGGCCGCGCTCCATAACGCCTGCGCCGGGTTTGCGGTATTGTCCGGGGCTTGGTAATCGGAAAATCCGCGTCTCACGGTTTGGGCCCAGATCGCGATTATCGAAAACATTATCAAGATTACCGACATCGCGAGTATTTTTTCGCGCGAACTCTCGGGTTTTTTCTGAAGTTTTTCTATAAAGTCCAAAATGCTCATGGCGCTTTTTGGTTTATTGGATGGAAGGTTTTAACACGACCACCTGCGTTTTTCCTTCGGGCAAGTCCTTATTTTTAATGGTCAGTTTTTCCTCGGATTTAGCGGATTCTACTCCGGCTTCTTTCAAAAACGCGGACAGCTCTTTTTTATCGTAATGCATGGGTATTATTATTCTCGGCTCAAGCCGGTTGGCTATGGCTGATGCCGATTCCGGGTCCAGAACGGTTTTTCCCCCGATGGGCAGGAAAAGTATGTCAACCGAGGATATCATTTCCAGCGCTTCGGCGCCCAGCTCTTTTTCTCCGAAGTCCCCCAAGTGGCAAATCTTCATGTTTTCCATTTCTACGACGTAAATTGTGTTTGAGCCGTATTTTTTTCCGGAAACCTGATCGTGAAAAGAAGGAGCGCCGGAAATATTCACGCCCTGCAGTTCGTATTCGCCCGGCCCGTCCACTTTTAACGGAGCTGTGTTTTCTTTTCCGCTGATCATGTCATAGCCGTTATGGCTGTCGTGGTTGTGGCTTATCAGCACCGCGTCGGCCTTGAAACGGGGGGATTTGAAAGACGATTTTTTTGAAGGCGGATCAAATGCCAGCACAAACTCGCCGGAGGCCACCTTAAAACAAGAAAGGCCGTAATAAGTGATGACCATATGGGTCTATTATATAGGATTGACGGCTTAAAATCCAGCCTATATACTCAATCGATGGATATGAATTCAGTCAAAGACGCGGGCCAGCTTGTAGAGGCAAAAAAGGCCGAATTAAGCCTTATGGAATATCTTTTTAAATCCATGGCTCAAGTCTCGCCAAAGACGGGCGATTTTATAGAAGGGATGGTAATTGCCAGAAAAAAATCGGCTCTATACATAGATCTCGGCCCTATCGGCACGGGCATAGTTTATGGGCGCGAAATTATCTCTGCCAGAGACATGGTTTCAAATATCCGCATAGGCGACAGGGTGACCGCTAAGGTTATTATGCCGGAAAATGAGGACGGATATGTCGAGCTGTCGCTTAAGGAGGCCGGACTTGAAATAGTCTGGCGCGAGGCCAGAGACTTGGCCGAGAGAAAGATCCCGCTGGAGTTAAAAATAAAAGAAGCCAATAAGGGCGGGGTGGTTATAGAGTGGGAGGGTATTCAGGGTTTTCTTCCGGCGTCTCAATTGCGTTCAATCCACTATCCGCGGGTGGAGGGCGGAGACAAAGAAAAAATTCTTGAAGAGCTCAAAAAAATGATTGGCCAGCCCATAGTCGTGACCATAATCACCGCCGATCAGGAAGAGGGCAAGCTTATTTTTTCGGAAAAAGAAACTCAAACCGAGGAATTCAAAGAGGTTTTGTCTAAATATAAAGTCGGAGATACGATCGAGGGCGAAATTACCGGAGTCGTTGATTTCGGAGTTTTTATAAAAATAGAAGAAGGGTTGGAGGGCTTGTCGCACATTTCGGAGCTTTCGTGGTCTTTGGTTGAGGACCCAAGGACCCTCTTTAGGGTTGGTGATAAAATAAAGGCCAAAATAATAGCGGTTGAGGGCGGTAAAATCTCACTCTCGATAAAAGCGCTGGAACCCGACCCGTGGGATAAGGCAAAAGAAAAATATAAAAAAGGCGACATTGTGCAAGGTGTGGTTATACGCCTGAACAGATATGGCGCTCTGGTCGCGGTTGAAGAGGGTATGGCCGGACTTTCCCACATTTCGGAATTCGGAACAGAGCGCGCAATGCGTGAAAAAATAGAACTCGGAAAAACCTACCCCTTTCAGATAACTTTGTTTGAACCGAAAGAGCGCAAAATGACTCTTGTGTATCTGGGAGATGAAGAGAAGGCGGCAAAATCGGAGGAAAAAACCCAGAAAACGGAAACGGCAGAAGAAAAGAAATAGTATTATTTAAAAAACAGCCCTTAAGGGCTGTTTTTGGGATTCTTGATATTCTTATTTTTGGGAGTTTTTAATAAAAAGATCATAGAGACGCGAGTAGATAAACAGAACTAAAACAAGAAGTGTAAGAATCAAGACCCCGCTATTATAAGTCATTTTGAAGTAATTTGCGGTTACACCCGAAACAACAGAGAGGGCGAATACAATTCCGCAAAAAGAGGACACGCTGAACTTTACATAATTTTCAGTGAGCCACTTTCGGTGATCTTCCAGACTATCAGCCCTTATTGATTCGCGCTCAACGCCAAGCGGCCAAAATGATATCGGTTTTTTGAAAAATGGCCAAAACCACACCAAATTGCTTCCGCCGCATCCTTTTGTGTCATGAATCAAGTGCCATAGCACGCAAAATCCGGCAATCCACATCCACATTGTTTCGCCAAGCGCGTAAGCCGCTATTACGGTTATTAGTGGAATTACAAAAATCGGATAGTGTGAAAGGGAGGCATGATGATGGGTCCGTTTTTTGTCCGGGTTTTTTAAGCCCAAAATTAAAAAACGGAAGACGTTAAGGTCGGGGCTAATGGCAAGTAATCCGCCAATAAAATAGTGCCACAGTTCCGGATGCATGCCGTTAAAAACGTAGGCAATATGCGTAATCAAGATTCCCATTTAAAAATCCAAAAGTCCTGCAAGGCCGCTTGCCACAAAAAGAAAAAATTTCACTCAACCCCCCTTTCCGAGTTGTTGTGGTTTTCAAAACAAAAACTTACTCTGTCGGGATTATAACAGATTTGTATTTAAAAGTCAAATTTAAATAGTCCGGTTCATAAACAAAAATACTCGACATCGGATGTCGAGTATTTGGTTAATAAGCGGTTGTGCGAAAGACGGGCTGGAAAAGCTTGGTGTGTTTTTCGCACACATCGCAAAAAACGCATTTCCTGCATTCGGGTTCCGTCATTTCTGGGCAGTATTTGCGTCCCGACCAGAAAAGATGGTCAACGAAAGACATGGATTTGCCGGATTCCGAAATTATGGCGTCTATCGCAAGATAAACGGCTTCTCTTATCTCACCTTCGGTTTGTTCGTTAACCCACACGCGTTCTTCTATGGTCGCTTTTACCACAAGCGGATCAAGTTCGACAACTCCTAGTCTAAGCGCGAGACGCATTAAGTGATAGTCAACAATAAGCGGCCACTTTTCATCCGGTCTTATTTTCAGAAAATGTTCCGGGCGATTAGCAAGAGCCATGGCTAAAAGAGTGTTCTTTTTACAAAGAGGGTCTTTGTCGTATCCCGGAATATATTCGGCAGTAAGCCCAATAAAATCATTAAGCGGGGTTTGCGATGAGTTCACATGACATAGCGGAACACGTTCTTCAAAATGCGGGTGTGCCAAACGAAACGGTCCATTCAGAATTTGTTCCGGAGTTATTTTTAGACTCAAAAACGCTTGGCCATATTTTCTGGTTATCTGATATCTTGTCTCAAAATCCGGAAAAAGAATCGGTCCGTTGTCGTCAGAAAAAATTCGCGCAAGTTCCTTCGGTGTAACTTTTGCGAATTGCTCTGGTTCAAAGCTCCCGCCGGCGTTCAAATATTTAGTACAGCATTTCATAACCAAGTCCGCGCCCTTACACTCTTTTCCGTTAACCACGCCATACATAGGCGCGACATATCCGCGATGGTCTCCGTACCAAAATCCATACATGTGAGCGCATACGAAAAAGAAAAAATTTACCGCTTGCGGATGATTCAACGGCGGGTACATGTCCAGCGCCGGAACCTCCTCACCGTCTTTTTTGAAGCTGTAAAAATTCATTCCGTGTTCACCCGCTTTCATTTTTTTTATGAAATCAGCGACTTTCTGTATTTGTCCGTAGTTGATGGCCGCCAAAACCCACCCCCACAACAAAAGAAAACCTTTATTAAGTTATCATTCAAAGTCTGGTCGCGCAAGATCTTCAACTACCTCGTTCATGAATTGGAAATACAGATTCCAGCCGATGCGGTTGGCGATGCCAGACTGCTCACGGCCCAAAATGTTTCCTGCGCCTCTTATTTCCAAATCTCGCTTGGCGATTTCAAGCCCCGAACCCAATTCCTGAAAATCAAGCAAGTTCGCGAGCCGTTTTTCGGCTTTGGGCGGGAGATTCTTGGGGTTATATAAAAAGTAGGCCATTGCTTGCGTCTCGCCCCGTCCTATGCGACCTCTTAACTGATGCGCTTGCGAAAGTCCCAAGAGAGCCGCGTTTTCGGCTACCAACGCATTGACCGAAGAAATATCAAGTCCGTTTTCAATGATCGTGGTTGAAATTAAAACATCTATTTCTTTTTTTCTGAAACGGCGCATTGTTTCAATGATGTCGCCCTCGTTCATTCTTCCGTGGATTGAGCCGAGTTTTGCGCGGGGGATGAGGCTGCCCAGCATTTCAAGAGTTTTCGGAATTGTTCGGACACGATTTGAAACGTAATAAACTTGTCCCTCGCGTTTTAGCTCGGCCCTTATCGCTCCCTTGATGAGGCGCTTTGAAAATGGTAGAACCTTTGTAAGAGGCGCCAAGCGACCGCGAGGCGCCTCTTTGATTTGCGAGGCAGGACGCACGCCGGCAAGAAAGAAGGCGAGTGTTCTCGGAATCGGGGTGGCGGACAAAGAGAGGATGTCGGATGCCGGATGCAGTTTTTTAAAATGCTCTTTATGCCTGACTCCGAAACGCTGTTCTTCGTCTATAACAACCAGCCCCAAATTGCCGAATTTTATGTCTTTTGAAAACAACCGGTGAGTGCCGATGGCGATATCTAACTCGCCGTCCTCAAGTTCTTTTAATATTTTTTTATTTTCTTTTTTAGAAGTGAGGCGCGAGAGCATGGCGACTTTAACGGGTGTATCGCGAAGCCGGTTTTTAAAAACCGAAAAATGCTGGTCTGCCAGAACTGTTGTGGGAGCAAGTATTACTGTCTGCCTGCCGCTCAATGCCGAGCGAAGTGATGCCCGTAACGCAAGCTCCGTTTTTCCAAAACCGACATCTCCGGTAAGGACTCTTTCCATCGGTTCATCGCGTCCCATGTCCGCGAAAATTTCCTCCATTGCGCGCTCTTGGCTTTTGGTTAATTCGTGTTCGAAAGAGTCCCAAACATTTTTTTCAAGCTCGTCCGGCAAATACGGATGCCGTTTTTGGACGACTCTGTTTTTGTGAATTTTTATGAGTTCTTGGGCAAACGCAATTATCTCTTCTCGAGACCTTTTTTTAACTTTGGTCCAAAACTGCGTTCCCAGACGAGCCAGGCGCGGCCGCTCAAGACCGTAATACGGCTCAAGGCGTTTTTTCTCTGCTGTCGGCACGAATAAAACATCCGGCTCGCCGCCTTTTCTCGCGGGCGCGTATTCAATTTTAAAATACTTGCCCTCCCAAGTTTCACTTTTTGAAATTTGGGAGGGTGAACCCCCTTTTTCGACAATTCCGCGAAAAATTCCTATGCCGTGGTCAATGTGCACCACATAGTCGCCGTCCCCTAAATTAAGCTCAGTGTTTTTGGTCCTCAAGATCGGACGTTCGGCACCAACTTGGACATCGGATGTCCAAGTGATTGATTCAATTGTGTTTCCAAGAAAATCAACCGCAAAAGGCAGTTTTTTGTTTATTGCGTGAATAATTACGGCTGATCCGAGAATTTTGTAAGTTCCCGGGTAGATTGCATTGAACACCTTTTCGTATCCCAATTCCGAAATTTGTCTTAAAAACTCGCTTTGTTTTGTTTTTTGTCCGGCCTCAACTAAAACCGTATTTTTGGTCCATGTCGGATTAAATTCGCGCTTTTTTATTATTTCTTCCTCATTTTCTTCCCACCACGAAAAGGGCTTTTCCAAAAAATATGGGGTAAGCCCGGCAATAAGCAAAATATTAAGCTGTTTTGTTGCTAAATCCGGCAACTATTGCATTTTATATGAATTTGTGATATATACAAGATAGATGTAGTTTTCTATCTAATTGGGGGAAGCGGTTATGGACCAGATATTTATAGACTCGGTATTTTTTGTCGGGGGCATGCTGGTTATTTGGAATGCCCTTTCCGTATGCTTTTTATCTTTGGCTCGCTGGTACACAAAGAGAGGAGGATCCGCCGCGTTTAAAGGAACGGCATGGCACCATTACACAGAGTGTTCGATAAATGAGGGGTTTTTACCGAAGCTACTCGGGTTATTCTCAGGAGTAATTCTGATTTTAATCTCTAGGCATTTGTCGTCGCCGCTGTTTTGAGTAAAAAAATTTTAACGCGCGTCTTACAAAAGGCGCGCTGTTTTTAATTAAATTCGTTCATCGCTTTTTCGGGGGACTCTAAAAGCATTGTTTCAAGGGCTTCGGATATTTTTTTGGAAGATTTTTTGAGAGTTTCAAAATCCGGTTTTCGCATGGGCGCAGTTAAAAAGTCCGGGATTTTTTTGTGTTCAGGTTTATGTTTTGGCGAAACACCTATTCTTATTCTACAAAAGTTTTTTGTTTTTAAGGCACGGATTACCGACTCAACTCCTTTATGTCCGCCCGAACCCCGGCCGAATGAAATTTTGAACTTACCAAGAGGCAAATCAATGTCATCATGAAGAACGATTAAATTTTTTGCTGAAAGATTTTTGACTGCTTTTCCGGAGTTATTCATAAAAGTTTCAGGCAAAATCAGCGTTATTTTTTCCTTACCAACCATCCCCAAACTTACAATCGATTGTAAGTTTGAGTTTTCTTTCCAGTCCGGAAAATCATTTTTTTTGGCGAAATATTCCAAAACCATTCGTCCGGCATTATGTCGTGTTTGTTTATACTCTTCGCCCGGATTTCCCAAACCGACTATTGTTTTCATTATATACATATTATCATGCCTTGATTTGGATAAAAAATTATGCTATTTTTACTGGATGCAATCAAAATTTTTGGCTGGTGTCTGGGAAATAGTCAAGTTCGGCTTGATTGTTTTGGTAATTGTTATGCCGATAAGGCTGTATATCGCCCAGCCGTTTATTGTCGCCGGAGAATCAATGGCGCCGACATTTTCATCCGGCGACTATCTTATTATTGACGAGCTTACATATAATTTCATAAAAGAGCCGAGCGTTGGGGAAGTCGTCGTTTTTCGCTATCCGCAAGACCCCTCAAAGTATTTTATTAAAAGAATTGTCGGGCTTCCCGGAGAGGAATTGGTTGTTGACGGGGTTGAATGGAAATTGGGAGACGGCGAGTATTTTGTGATGGGGGACAACACCCGCTTCAGCCTGGATTCCAGAAGCTGGGGAGTGCTTCCCAGGGAAAATATAACCGGCAGGGCGCTTTTAAGGCTATGGCCCCCGACAGCTTTTGCCTATATGCCCGGGGATGAAAATTAACTTATGCCGAAAAAATTATCCAAAAAAGATTTTTTGAAAACACCGAAAGGAACAAGGGATATAATGCCCCACGACGCTTTGATTTGGCGCGCGATTGAGAGCAAGGTGGGCGAAATTGCTTCTGCTTACGGCTTCAAGTTCATCCGCACCCCGCACATTGAGCACGCCGAATTATTCGCGCCGACACTGGGAGAGGCTTCGGACATAGTGGAAAAACAGATGTACGCGTTCAAAACCGGAGGAGGAGACAATCTTGTTTTGCGTCCCGAGTGGACGGTGCCCGCCGTTCGCGCCTATTTTGAACACGGAATGCACTCCTGGCCCCAGCCGGTGATGCTTTATACCTACGGCTCTTTTTTTCGCCACGAAAACCCGCAAAAGGGCAGATTTCGCGAATTCGGCCAGTTTGATTTGGAGGTTTTGGGCGACGAGTCGGGGGCTGCCGATGCGCTTGTTGTGCGCGTTTTTTCGATTATATTTCAGGAGCTCGGATTTAAAAATTTTATTGTCCACATAAATACGCTTGGAGACAAAGAATGCCGGGGAGAGTACAGAAAAGAGCTTGTGGCGTATTACCGCCGGAAAATAAATTCTCTTTGCAAAGACTGCCGCAACAGGCTTAAGACAAACCCCTTGCGTCTTCTGGATTGCAAAGAGCCGTCGTGTCAGGAACTAAAAGAGGGCGCCCCGAAAACAATCGATTTTGTCTGCCAGTCTTGCCGGGCGCATTTCAAAAACGTTCTCGAGTTTCTTGACGAGCTGGCGGTTCCGTATTTCATAGACCCGCGTCTTGTCAGGGGCCTTGATTATTATTCCCGCACGGTTTTCGAGGTTTTTGCCGAAAGGGTTCAGACAAAAAAAGAAAACCAAGAGGACAAGGAGAAAGCGGAGAACATTAAAGATGCCTCAAAAACCGCCGTGGATTCGAATGATAAAACCGCGGAGAACAAGCCGGAGGAAGCGTCGCTGATAGCCCTGGGGGGCGGAGGAAGGTACGATTATCTGGCGGAGAGTTTGGGACAGAAAAAACTTTTCGGGGTCGGGGTTGCCATAGGCCTTGACCGTCTGGCCGAAGAGCTGAAAAACCGGAGCGCCGGTTTAACTAGGGAAAAAAAACCGGACATATATATGGTACAGCTCGGGCCGCAGGCAAAGAAAAAAACGCTGGCCATGTTCGAGTCCTTGCGAAAAGCCAAATTTAACG
>Ga0156121_126_pt2 | contig 50658 bp, 48 predicted proteins | sample RifCSPlowO2_02_FD_107774 | JGI IMG/M metagenome (GOLD analysis project Ga0156121, IMG submission 107774) | Candidatus Niyogibacteria bacterium RIFCSPLOWO2_02_FULL_45_13
CTTTTGTTCGGAAATAACGAACAAAAAGAGTTTTGGCTGCCAAGGTTTGCCAACGGAGAACTGGGGTGTTTTTGCCTTACCGAGCCCTCCTGCGGAAGCGACGTTGCTTCATTGAAAATTTCGGCGAAAGAAACCGAGGACGACTTTATTCTTAACGGCACGAAGCGTTTTATAACCAACGCCATAAATGGCAAAATGGCGACAGTTTTTGCAAGAACGGGTGCCAAGGGCTCCGGCTCAAAGGGAATAAGCGCATTTATTTTAGACCTTTCAACTCCGGGTATAATTCTGGGTTCAGCCGAGAAAAAAATTGCTCTTCATGCCTCTCCAATTTGTGATGTTATTTTTAACGAATGTCACATTCCAAAAGGGGCGCTTGTCGGAGAAAAAAACAACGGCTTTAAAATCGCGATGAGCACTTTGAACGCGGGGCGTCTCGGCGTTGCTATGCAGGCAGTCGGCCTTGCCGAAGAAGCATTAAGGCGCGCCAAAGATTACGGCGACGAAAGAATGGTCGCTGGAGGCGAAAAAAAGGTTAATGACACAGAGCAGGCGCGAAGAAAGTACGCCTGGATGCGAACGGAAATAGACGCTGTGCGAGCCCTTATTTTTGAAGCGGCCCGGCTCAAAGACGAAGGTCAGCCATTTGTTCAAAAAGCGTCCGAAGCCAAGCTGAAAGCTGCTAGAGTGGCGCTTGAGGTGACGCGCGAGGCGGTCGGTATTTTCGGCGGAAATGGTTTTATTGCCGACTATGATATTTTTAGACTGCACGCCGAGGCATTCGGAGTTTGGATCTATGAAGGAACCCAAGAAATTCAGGAAATGATTATTTCCAAGGCCGAGTTCGGCGAACTCTAAACAAAAACACCCCGGCGGGTTTTCCGTCGGGGTTTTGTCTTGGTGCCCGGGGGGAGAGTTGAACTCCCATGAGGTTGCCCTCGCAGGATTTTGAGTCCTGTGCGTCTGCCGGTTCCGCCACCCGGGCCCGAGTTTCTATTAAATAATTTACTCTTTTGTCCACCCATTGTCAAAAATTTTTGGTTTGCTAACCTATGTATATTAAACTAAAAATTATGCCGGAAAGTTTACCAAACGAAAACAAATCCGAAAGCGTTTTTTGGCTTGAAACCGCGAGCATCAGCCCGAACCCTCTCCAGCCGAGGCGCGAATTTGACGAGGCCAAACTTAAGGACCTTGCCGAGTCAATAAAACAATACGGCATACTTCAGCCATTGGTTGTTGTTCGTCAGGAACGTGAGGCGGCATCAGGCATCGCGGTTGATTACGAGCTTATCGCCGGCGAGCGCAGACTCCGTGCGGCCAAAATCGCTGGACTGACCCATGTTCCGGCGCTTGTCCGTCAGGAGCCGGCGGAAAAGGTCAAGCTTGAGCTGGCGTTGATAGAAAATGTTCAGCGCGAAGACCTGAACCCAATTGAACGGGCCGTCGCTTTCAAGCAATTGATGGATAATTTCGAGATGCGTCAGCGGGATGTTGGCGTAAAAATAGGCAAAAGCAGGGAATTTGTCGCCAACACCATCCGTCTTTTGTCGCTTCCGGACTACATCCAAAAAGCAATTTCTGACAGCAGAATTTCGGAAGGGCACGCGAGAGCCTTGATGATGCTTACCGAAAAACCGGAAGAACAAGAGGCCTTGTTTAACGATATTTATTTTAAACGTCTTTCGGTCAGAGACGCCGAGAAAGCGTCGCGCCGGATCGCAGTGGATCGCGTTCGCAAGCGAGATGATATACCGGACGCCGAAACCCGTTCGCTTGAGGGACAGCTTCGTGAGGCTCTTGGCACAAGAGTATATATAGAAAGAAAAGGAATAGGCGGAAAAATATCAATTGAATTTTTTTCGGAAGACGAATTGAGGCACTTGATAAATCAGGTTGCTTTGAAGCGGGCCGAAGAGGCATCTTCCGCGGAAAAACTTTATCCGGACGAAGTCCCTCGAGCCCCATCTTTGAACAGCGAAACGAACGAAGAAGCTTTGAATACTCCTGAGCCGGAACTAAAAATAATGACCGCCAGCGCCCGCCCGGAAGACCTCAAAGATTTTACAGTTTAATTTTTCTCCGCGACCGATTTTACTCCTTTTATTTTTTTAAGGCGGGTTTTGACGCGCTCAAGCTGTTCACGGGTTTTTGCGCGGAATTTTATTGTGATTGTCGGATATTCGTTGCCCAAAGCTGTGCTGGACACCCCCTCAATATCTATTTTAAAAGAGGCCAGCACCGCGGTGATGTCTTTCAAAACGCCCACGCGGTTTTTGACGGTAATATTAAGCTCTGTTTCGTTTTCACCTGTTTTGTGCGGCGGGCTGGTTATACCCAGAGCTTTTTTGATACGATTTCTGGCCAAAGATGTTTTTACGAAATTAAGCCACTCCGAAGAAGGTTTCTTATTCTTTTGCGTTATTATTTCGACCACACTGCCGGAAACAAGCGGGGTTGATAACGAGACCATTTTGGAATTTACTTTTGCGCCCGCGGTGTGGCTGCCTATCTCGGAGTGTATGTGGTAGGCGAAATCCACCGGTGTTGCCCCTTCCGGCAGGTCAACCACATCGCCTTTTGGGGTTAGGGCGAAAATCCTGTCTTTGAAAAAATCTATTTTTAGCGACTCTAAAAACTCTTCCGAGCTTTGGCCGCGCCTGAATTCCTTCTGCCAAGACTGCAGTTGTCTGACCCAGGAAAATTTGTGCCCTTCGAATTCGGCTCCGCTTTTGGGCTTACCGGCTTCGTCCCAAAACCAGTGCGCGGCGATACCATACTCCGCTTCTCTGTGCATGCTCTCGGTTCTTATTTGGAATTCGGTCGGCTGTCCGTCAAGACAAAAAACCGTTGTGTGCAGGCTTTGATAGCCGTTTGGTTTGGGAAGCGCTATATAATCTTTTATTCTTCCGGGCATGGGCCGCCAAAGTTTATGTATTACCCCCAACACCGCGTAACACTCTTCAACGCTCGCAACGACGATTCTTAAGGCCACCAGGTCCAAAACCCTGTCCCAGTCCATGTCGTAGCGGAGGAGTTTTCTCCATGCGCTGTAATAATGTTTTGCTCTGGCTGACAGCTCCAGCGGTTTTATGTGTTCTTGAGACAATTCTTTTTTTATAATCGGCATCACTTTTTTTATATATTTTTCCCTCTCGGGCATTTTGGAGCTTACCTCCTTTTTTATCCACCCGTATTCTTTGGGATAGACATATTTAAATGCCAAGTCTTCCAGCTCATTTTTAATTTCACCCATTCCGAGCCGGTCGGCCAAGGGGGCGTAAATTTCAAGGGTTTCGGTGGCGATTCTGCGCCGCTTTTCTTCCGAGGGCAGGGCGTATAAAGTTTTCATATTATTTAAACGGTCAACGAGCTTAAGCATGACAACCCGTATATCTTCGGCGACCGCCAAAAACATTTTGCGCATTGATTCGGCGGCGCGCTCCACCCCGTGATATTTAAGCTTGTCCACCTTGGTTACTCCGCGTACCAAGAACGCGACCTCTTCCCCGAATTTTTTTCTTATGTCGCGCATTGTCGCCACGTTGTCCTCCACCGTGTCGTGGAGAAGCGCGGCCGATATCGTTTTCGCGTCGAGTTTCAAGGACGCGGCGTCAAGAGAAACATCGACGACGTGATTTATGTAGGGCTCGCCCGAAAATCGTTTCTGGTTTTCGTGCGCGCGCACCGCATAATCAAAAGATTGCCTGATAAGATTCAGTTCGTCTTCAGAGAACCGTCTTTTACTTCCGGCCAAAAGACTTTCTTTGAAACTCAGCCAGGTTTTGCTTAAATTTTCTGAAGCGTTTACCACAATGCATATTATATGGCAAAATAAGGTATATAGGTCAATGAATAAAATACGTTTTTTTCCGGCGCTTATAATAGTTTTGGCGGTTGCGATGCTTGCCGCAAATGGCTTGTGGCTTTTGCCGGCGATTGACGCATTGAACGCTGGGGTCTCCAACCTGCACTTGGAAGTTGCCAGACGCGCAAGTTCCGCTCTTCGGGACTCAATAAACGTAAACAGAAAGGCTCTTAAGGAATCGGCGAGTCTTATCGGACAGGATCCGCGATCGGCCGGGGAGATTATGGCCAGACTTCTCAACAACAACCCGTCCATCGAAGAAGCTGTTTTTGTCGATATGAACGGCGCGGAAAAGGCAAGAGTCAGCCGCACAAAATTTATTTCTTCAAAAGAACTGGTCAGCCGTAAAGGAGAAGCGTCGTTTGAAGAAATAGCGAGCGGCCGAAAAATCGAATATGGAGGTCCGGTGTTTTTCTCGTTGCTCGCCGAACCGCTTGTTGATTTTTCCGTTCAGATCAAAAATCCGTCCGGATCCCCGGTCGGTGTTCTTGTGGCGGAAAACAATCTGCGTTTTGTTTGGGATTTGATGTCTCAGGTGAATGTGGGAGGGGCCGGCACGGCTTATGTCGTCGACCAAAATAAAAATCTGATCGCCCATCCGAATCCCTCAATAGTTTTGAGGGGAGAAAATTTGTCATACCGCCCGATAGTAAATCAAGTAGTCAGCGGCCGGGTTGTAGACGGCCTGTCGGCCGACGACCCATATATAAATTTTGAAGGCGAAAAAGTTTTTGCCGTTGGTTTGCCGGTTGAAAATCTGGGCTGGGGTGTAATTGTTGAAAATAACTACGACGAAGCTTTTTCGTCGCGGCGGCGCGTTATCGTTTTTGCCTTGTTCTTCATTGTTTCGGTTATCGGACTTTTTGCGGTGATCTTCTGGTCTCTTCGGCGCATTATCGGTCTTTTTGCGGCTCTTGAGCTTGAAAAAAAGCAGACCTCGGCCATAATCTCGAATCTCACCGACGGCCTTATAGAGTATACCGATGACTTTAAAATTATTTTAGTGAATCCCTCGGCCGAAAATATTTTAGGGATACGCGCCGACGAAATTATCGGCCGGAGGTTCGAGCCCAAGGATTCGACCAATCTAAAATTCTCATCTTTTTCCAAAGTTCTTTTCCCGATTCTTGCGGAAGACGCGCGGGCGATCCGGGCCGATGGCGACCATCTTAAAATGATCGAGCTTAAAATTCATCATCCGCTTGACCGCGATTTGCAGATCATAACTGTTCCGGTATTGGGCGAACAAGGTCGTATATTTTCGTATTTAAAAGTAATCCGCGATATCAGCCGAGAGAAGGCTATAGCAAAGACAAAATCGGAGTTCATTTCTCTTGCCGCTCACCAGCTTAGAACCCCGCTCTCGGCGATAAAATGGGTTTTTAGCATGATTCTTTCGGGCGACATGGGTCCGGTCGGACCGGAGATAAAACCTCTTATTGATACGGGATTTCGTTCGAACGAAAGGATGATCGCTTTGGTCAACGACCTTTTGAATGTGGCGAGAATCGAGGAGGGCCGTTTCGGCTATAAATTCGAACCCGGAAACCTGGTGGAAACCGTTAAGGACGTGGTCGATTCTTTTGATATTTTGTCCAAAGAGTACGGAACCAAAATCAAGTTTATTCCGCCCGGGTCTTCTTTTCCGGCGATGGTATATGACAAAGAAAAATTGTCCCTGGCTATAAATAATCTTATTGATAATGCCATGCGTTATACCCATAAATCCGACGGTTTGATCGAGGTTGGGGTTTTTGCAGACGGCGACTTTGCAAAGATAAGCGTAAAGGATAACGGCATCGGCATATCAAAGGAACAGCTCGAAAGGTTGTTCACCAAGTTTCACCGCGGACCGAATGCCATAAAAATGTATACCGAAGGTTCGGGGCTTGGACTTTTTATCGTAAAAAACATAGTAAAAAGACACGGCGGGGACGTTGTGGTAGAATCAGAAGAGGGGCAAGGCAGCGTTTTCACCCTCCTTTTGCCGATAGACGCAAGTAAAATTCCGCCGGTGGCGGAAGTTTACGAGGGGGTGTAGGAGAATATAATATAAAATAAAATAAAATAAAAATTTATGTCAAGAATTTTAATAGCGGAAGACGATAAGGCTTTAAGCGGGGTTTTGAAGAAAAAATTGGAATTAAACGGCCACGAAGTCGCGGTTGCGGCCAACGGCGAAGAGGCTTTGGATATGCTTGGAAAATCAAAGCCCGACATTTTGCTTTTGGATATCGTGATGCCTAAGGTTAACGGTTACGAAGTTTTGGAGCATATGCATTCCGACCCGGCCCTTTCCTCCGTTCCGGTTATAATAATTTCTAACTCCGGTCAGCCGGTTGAGCTTGACAGGGCTCAAAGTCTTGGAGCGGTTGATTATCTGGTAAAAGCGGATTTCGAACCAAGTGAAGTTTTGGAAAAAATTAATAAATATTTAACGTCTTCTTCAGTTCCAGGCGGGGCCGGAACCGCTCCCGCAGCCGTTCCCGTACCCGAAAATAATCCCGAACAAAACCGATCGCATTCCGTTTTGGTGGTTGAGGACGATAAATTTTTGCGTGACCTTCTGGTGCTCAAACTGAAAAGAGAAGGTTTTAAGGTCTCGGAGGCCGTGGACGGCGAAGAGGGGTTGAAAAAGACTAGAAACGAAAAGCCGAACATTATCGTGCTTGACCTGATAATTCCGGTGAAAGACGGTTTTGCTTTTTTGGAGGAAATGAAGAAAGACCCGGAGACCGAGTCCATTCCGGTCATTGTTCTTTCCAACCTCGGCCAGCGCGAAGACATTGAACGGGCTAAGGCCCTCGGTGCCAGAGACTATATGGTCAAGGCTCAGCTTACCCCCCTGGAGGTGGTTGAAAGGATCAAAACCATTTTAAGGGAGTCTTATATTTAACTTCCGATATTTATTCTCGGCACATGAACAAAGAGGCCCGATTTGCCCACGCGTTTAATATTATTCATGGCATGGGCGCTCTTAAACTGGAAAAATTACGGAGTTCTTTCGGATCATTCGAAAATGCCTGGCCGGCTTCATCGGCCGAAATTAAAAACAAAACAGGAGATGCCGATCTCGCTTCTGTTCTTGAATCAAGGAAAAACACAGATCCGGAGGACGAATGGCGGGCGCTTGAAAACACGGGCATCAAAGCCGTTTCGCAAAACAGTGAAAATTATCCGGAACTTTTAAAAGAAATTCCCCACCCGCCGGCCATAATATACTGTTTGGGAGATCTAAATTGCGTTTCCATGCCGGCCGTGGCCATAGTCGGCACCCGCAGGGCCACCCGTTACGGGCTTGAGACAGCGGAAAATTTAGCGAGAGATCTGGCTTTTGCGGGCGTTCTTGTCGTAAGCGGTCTTGCTTTGGGTGTTGACAGCCGGGCGCACAGCGGGTCTCTGGCCGGAGGAGGAAAAACCGTAGCGGTGCTGGGGTCGGGACTTCAGTATATTTACCCTTTGCAGAATAAAAAACTCGCCGAGCGCATAATGGCCCAAAACGGCGCCGTTGTTTCCGAATTTCCTCCGTCGAAATCGCCCGAAAAGTGGACATTTCCGCAAAGAAACCGGATCGTGGCCGGGCTGTCGAAACTTGTGGTTGTGGTTGAGGCGCCGGAAAAAAGCGGAGCGTTAATTACCGCCGATTTGGCTTTGGATTACAATCGTGAAGTGGGGGCTGTTCCGGGGGAGATAAATTCGGTCAACTCGTTCGGAACGAATTTGCTTTTAAAAAAAGGCGCGGCCGTCGTCCGTTCGGCAGACGACATTTTGGAACTCATTGGTATGGAAACATCGCCCCCGGCTATTGACAAAGATGATACGGGCGGTCAATACTTATTGGGTTTACTCGAGGAGCCAATGCGAGCGGACGATATTTTACTGAAAAGCGGGCTGAATTCTTCGGAACTCAACCAACAGCTTACGCTTTTGGAGCTTTCGGGCAAAATTAAAAATATTGGAGGAATTTTTCATAGAGCAAAATGAAACTGATTATTGTTGAATCGCCAACCAAAGCCAAAACAATCGGCAAATTTTTGGGCCGGGATTTTAAAGTCGAATCGTCCTTCGGCCATATTCGCGATCTTCCGGCGTATGAACTGGGGGTTGATGTTGAGAATAATTTTGAGCCGCACTATGTGATACCAAAAAAAGCCAAACCGGCGGTAAAAAATCTTAAAGAAATCGCGGTCAAGTCTTCGGCCGTGATTCTTGCCACCGACGAAGACCGTGAAGGCGAGGCTATCGCCTGGCATATTACCAAGGCGCTTGATATCGACAAACTAAAAATCAAAAATCCGAAACTAAAAACCGTAGAGCGCATTGTTTTTCATGAAATCACCAAGCGCGCGATTGACGAAGCTCTCAAAACCCCGCGCGAAATAAACGCGCATATGGTTGAAGCCCAGCAGGCGCGCCGCGTTCTTGACCGCCTTGTCGGCTATAAACTCTCGCCTTTTTTATGGAAGAAAGTCATGCGCGGGCTGTCGGCCGGCCGCGTGCAGTCAGTAGCGCTCCGGCTCATTGTCGAGCGCGAAGTCGAAATAAAAGCTTTCAAGCCTATTGTTTTCTGGACCGTTGAAGCGTCTTTTGAACCCGGGTTCAAAGCCGGACTTATGAGTGTCAATCAAAAAACCCCCGCCGAGCCGGGGTTTACCGATAAGGAAGAAATCGACTCAATTACGGAAGACTTAAAAAAGGCGGTATTCAGAGTTTTGTCTGTTGAAAAAAAATCAAGAAAAAGAAAACCGCTCCCGCCTTTTACCACCTCGACTCTTCAGCAGGACGCTTACAGGCGTTTGGGATATTCCGCCAAACGCACGATGCTCTCGGCCCAGCGTCTTTATGAAACCGGTTTTATCACTTACATGCGTACCGATTCGGTGAATATAGCCGAAGACGCCCTGAATAAGGCCGAGGAATTTATAAAAAGCGAATACGGACAGGAATTCAGCGCGAAAAAACGTTTTCAAACCAAATCGCGCCTGGCTCAGGAAGCTCATGAGGCGATACGGCCCACGAATCCCGAACTGCTTCCGTCCGACGCCGAAAAATCCATAAAAGACAAGTCGCAATTCAAACTTTACGACCTGATATGGAGAAGGTTTGCCGCTTCGCAAATGGCCGATGCCGTTTTTGACGACACGGTTATAAAAATAAAGGCCGAAAACAAAAATTCTTACGAATTGAAATCTTCGGGCTCGGTCATAATTTTTGAAGGTTTTTTGAAAGTGTACTCGTCTAAAACCGAAGACGTTATTTTGCCGGACCTAAAAGAGTCGGCGGAGTTAATTTTGCTCGGCGCGGAGTCCGTTGAGCGCCAGACTCGGGGCCCGGCGCGCTATTCGGACGCGACTTTAGTTAAAGAACTCGAAAGTCTCGGCATCGGCCGTCCGTCAACTTACGCCCCGATTATTTCAACCATCGAGGATCGCGGTTATGTTGTAAGGGACGAACGCAAAAGTTTCCAACCGACCGAGGTTGGCAGCAAGGTTAATGAAATTTTGGTAAAAAATTTTTCGGAGATAGTAGATGTCGGTTTTACCCGCAAGATGGAAGAAGAGCTCGACGAAATAGCGGAAGGAAAAAAGGGAACAAACGAAGTTTTGTCGGAATTTTATGCCCCGTTCATAAAAAACCTTGATGAAAAATACGAAAGCGTCGCCAAAGAAGATTTATCCGAACCGACCGACAGGGCGTGTCCCGAGTGTTCCAAACCCCTGGTCATACGCCAAGGCCGTTTCGGGCGATTTATAGCCTGCTCCGGATTTCCGGAGTGCAAGTTTACCGAAGCTCTTCCTCCGCCGAAGATAGATATGAAATGCCCTTTTTGTAAAGAAGGCGATGTTGTGGTGCGCCAAACTCGCCGCAAAAGGACCTTTTACGGCTGTTCCAAGTGGCCCGAATGTAATTTTGCCACCTGGTCGAAGCCGACGGGAAAACTTTGCATAGAGTGCGGGTCTCCATTAGTGGAATCTCCTCGGGGCGAACGCTGTTCAAATAAAACTTGCGTTTTTCGGGCGAAAAAATCGGCTTCAAAAAAGAGTATTGACCCGGAGAAAAAAGAGGAATAATCTGAAAGCGGGTTCATTTTCATAAAAAGGAGGCGGGAATGCCGATAGAGGCGCTTCTTCCGAAACTTTCATCTATACGACTAAAGGGCTACGAGAGACGTCTTAACTTTCCGGGAGAAATTTTTCATTTTTCCCGCCGCGGGACGCCAATTTTCGTATGCGTGGCCAAAGTCCGCTCATCTTTTGACAAATGGGTCGGCGGGACGCATAGCGATTGGATTACCGATCCGGAAAATCCCCACGGCTGGAAAAGCACCGACGAAGCCATAGAAAAAGCGGTTCATAAAGCACTTGACATGAGAAAAAAGAACTTGTGCCACGGCCTGCCTTTTGGCGGAGTGAAGTTCACGATTTTCAGCGAAGTGCCTTTGGTTGGAGGATTCAGGGTTCATGCTTACAAACTTTTGGGCGAAGCGCTTAACTTTTTTAACGGTCATGTGTTCAGTGGAGCGGATGTCCATACCAGCACTACTGATTTAATGCTCGCTTTCGGCGTTTCTCCGTATGTATTGGGACTGGATAAGGAATACGGCGGTTCGGGCGATCCGTCGCCGTGGACAGCTGTCGGCGTGCATAAAGTCATAAAAGAATTCTTTGGTATTTTCCATCCCGATTCTAAAATGCATGGAAAGCGCGTGAATATAAAAGGAATAGGCAAGGTCGGCTACCCTCTGCTAAAAATGCTTTATGACGACGGTTTTAACATCGGCATTGCCGACATACGCCGTGAAGTTGTTGAAGAGGCAAGGGACCGTTTCAGGGGCGTTGAAAAGCTGTCTGAAGATACGATTCACGCTAAATATGCCCATGTTTACGCGCCCTGCGACAAAGAAGTGACCATAACTTCTGAAAATACTCCTGAAATTTGCGACGCGTCCAGCGACCACAAATGGCGCGCCGTTATAGGCTCGGCTAACGACCAAAACAGGCATGGCATGGAGCTGGAAGACGCGCTGTGGAGAAGGCAAATTGTTCATCTTTCTCAAGGTGGATACCTTGAAAACGGCGGAGGTGTGATTACGGTTGTGGCTCCTTTGGTCGGCGGGAGGAATTGGGATTTGTTGCGTGACGCGAAAATAAGCGGATTGGCTGATGATTGCAAGTTGGTTATGACTCAAGCGCAAGAAGAAAACATCGCACCTGCAAGAATTACTGAAGCGGTGGTTGAGAAGCGCGCGAAAGAAACCGGAAACGAACTTTAGATTAGATTTTAATTAAATGGTTAGAACCAAGTTCTAACCATTTTTGTTTTGGGGGTTGCAAAGTTTTTGGTTTTATGTTAATATGGGTACGGTTTAACGGCAATTTGGGTCAGGCAAGTTATTTGAAAGAAAGGAGGAAGAGTGGATTCGGATCTTATTAAGAGGCGTTCGTTGCTCAAAATTGCGCTTGATAAGGGTAAGGGTTCTTTTAATTTGAATCTTCAATATATCCTTAACGCCCTATGGCGCGTTGTCGATGAAAATGGAACAGTAGACCAGCCGAAAGATTTTCTATCGCGAAACGTTTCTTCCCCGATGAAATACATTGACGCTCTGGCTGATGCCCGCTGTCTTGAGATTATCGCGACAGGAGGCAAAAAAAGAGCCGTAACCAGCGTTAAGCTTTTGGAAAAATCGCTTTCCGCCGGATTTGCCCGCAAGGCAAAAGAGGCTTGGAAGCCCGCGCCGGTTGTTTTGCCGAAACCGGCCATGGTCGTTTCCGTATTTGAAGAAAATATTCCTGAAGAAAACAAAGAACCGGAACCGATCGTAATTTTTATGGATGTTCCGAATCTCGTGAACAAGGGCGACCTCGGAATGTTTTTGAGCGGAGTTTTGTGGAGCAGGCTGATTAAGATTATCGCGGGCCCGCGCAAGGTGGAAGATGTTTTTGCCTACGTTTCAATTCCCGATGATGTTAGAAATCACGAAGTTCCTGAATGGTTGCCTGCGGTAAAGATGGCCGGAGCTGGCATTAAAATAATATGGCGCGAAGGATACGAAAAACGCGGAGGTGGCGATTATCGCAAGAGAGACATCGATTCAATGATGAATTATGACCTCGGTATTTTCCCCAGAAGCCCCATAGACAGCAAGCGGATTTATAAGAACGTCAAAACGATAGTTTTGGTGACCGCGGACAGCGATTTTTCGCGCGCAATTCGCGATTTTATTGCGATCAAGAAGATAAGCGTGGAAGTGTTCTGCTGGAAGGAGGACATTTCGCCCAGATCCAGCTTGCGAAAATACGCGAGCCGTGTCGTTTTTTTGAACGAATTTTGCGAAGATTTTTTGCCCGCGCTCTCCAGAGTCAAAGAACTCTCAAGAGCAACCAAAATATCTTAGGACACGGCAAAAGCACTGGCAAGAGTGGCAAGAGCCGTGCTCTTGCCGGTTTTATTTTTGGGCTTGCAATTTTTTGTAGATATGTTATAATGGCGCAAGCAGCAAGATGTTCATTGACTTTAACCTAGAGGAGGAAAGCAGTTGAGTGACAAGCTGGTGGTAAATCCGAAAAGCCTGAAATGGGACAAACATCACGGCGTTCCGAGACTTAGTTTCGGGGTCGGATTGCAGTCTGTTTTTGACCGAGGGGCGAAGCTTTACTTCGATAAGTCTCTGATTATGCCCAGCGCGAATACGGAAAAAATGATTTTCCGCGGACATTCTGACCACACGACCGACAAGGTTTACTTTCCGACAGAAGCCATCTCAAATGAAGAGCGCAATGCCGGTTTGTTTTTGTTCGTTCCGTTTATCGTCTCGCCGAAACCAAAATACCACAAGATAGAATTTCAACGTCGTGATGTCTGGGCCGTTGCCGGAAGGCACGGAGAAGACGAGCCGTTCGGCCTGTCTTGGGACCAAAAACCCGGCAAGTTGTTTTTGCCCCTTGCTTTTCCGAACGAGACCGGAAAATTCCCCGATACATTCATTCTGATTGAAAAAAAGAATAAGGGCGCGGACCCAGAGTATGTTGTCATTAAATTCAGCTCCGATTTCGCGAAACCCCGAGAACTTGTTGTCGGCGAGCCGGTTGTCGTGAGCTGGTCGGTTGTTCCCATCTCCGAAGCGCCGGAGTGTCTGCAAAAAGAGCTGGAGAAGAGACAGGATGAGATGGCAATAGACGCTCTGGCCGACAGACAGGTGAGCGATTTTGCCCAGAGAAGGGGCTTGACAAGGAAGTAGAAAGGGTATATAATGAAAGCTGAAAGTGTAAGTTCCCTACAACTGCCAGAGGAGGCAAAACTATAGGAAATTAGCCGTTTTCAGGGTCTCGGGCAACATCGTCGAGTCGAACTCGAGCAGAAGCAACCACATGGCGCCTTAGGCGCACAACCAAGGAGATACCGACCATGGCAACGAAAAAGAACAAGCCTGGCATGATTACAACCGCCGAGGAGAGGGCTCCCAAGAAGCAGATCCCGGTCGACACCAAGGAGACGGCCGAGACCGTCCTTAGGGTTCCGACCCCGGTCGCAGTCAAGGTTCTGTTCCTGTACTTCGACGGCCAGCAGCACGAGGGCGAGGAGCACCCGAGGCCGTTCGCGACCGAGGCCACTCCGGCCGACGTCAAGTTCGCGACTGCCGAGCTCAAAAAGCTCGTCAAGCCCCGGCCCGAGAGGGACGAGGCGAACGGCCGGCCCCAGAAGCTCGACATCCGTCACTTCTTCGGTTCCGATGAGGTGATGCAGGCCTGGCGCGATAAGCGCTGGGAGAACGCGGGCACCGTCTACGACCTCATCCATGGGCTCGAGCGCGCCAAGTTCGACACCGAGTCGAACCGCGTCAAGACCGTGGCCGAGATGGACGCGGTGGCGAACGAGGTCAGGGAGCGTAACGCCAAGATCAAGGAGCTCGAGGCCAGGCGGCCCGACTCCGGCGAGGACGCTCCGATCCCCTGCGGCTCCGTTCTGCATCGTGGCGACAATCCCCCCATCCAGCCGATGGAGCGGAATGCCGTCAACCACAAGACCCTCGAGGTTGTTCTCCACAAGGAGGGTGCCAAGAAGGGGAAGGTGAAGGTGCTGGGCGACTTCACCGTCGTGCCGGCGGAAGACGGCGGTCTGGCCAAGGTGTTCCACTGCGACGTCTGTAGGGCGAAGCTGAACGCCGCGGCCGGAAAGAACAACCTCCGTCAGCCCTGGTACAACTCGATGGGGGCGGAGAAAGTGCTCTATTTCGAGGAGCACAGGGATCAGTTCCAAGCCCGGAGTGCGGACAGCGAGCTCGATGACCTGGCCGAGCGCATGGTGCTCGGCGGGATCGCCAGGCCGTTTCGCGCCTCGATCGGCGAGCGGGTCGGCGGGGGTCAGCGGCGCCAGCGGTAGCCTCTAGGTAACACGGCAGCATGGGGCCGGAGGGGAGTTCAAATCTCCCTTCCGGCCCTAAAATTTATTTTTTCAGAGCATTCTTGGATGTGTGACAAGAGCACGGCTCTTGTCAAATATTCAAGAGTTCTTTGATGGGGGCATTTTGCCCGGTATTAATACAGAAAGGAGAAGAACGTGCCCGGAAACGACCTTCCCGAAGGCGAGGGTTTTGATGGTAGTGAAGACGATACGGAAACTGAAGCTGGCGAAGAGCCGGAAGTGAACGAATATCAGAGGGCCTCTTCTGGCGCCAACGTTTACTTCAAGCAAATGATGCGCCTTTTTGGGCGCAAATATTACGGATTCGTAAACATGGTCAGCGATGTCCAGAAGGCCGGCATGAAGTCCGTTTTTCTCCATGATCAGGCCGGAGTTGAGACTTGCGAACTGGAGCTTGGAAAGCTCTGGACAGCATTCAAGAGCGCGCGCCTTTCAGAAAGTATAAAGCAGGAGGAGTTTGACCTTCTGGCCGTTGTTTTGCATCCCGATTTTGACCATCCGCTTCCGGAATTCAAGCGCGTGATGGCGCTTCATATGGGCGGGCAGGAAATTGCCGAATTCAAGATCGTCAGGCCGAGCTGGATTCATCTCGACAGGGGTGAAGAGCTTGATTTCATTCCGACCCCCGCGTCAATAGGCGTTTCTCTGCCGATGTGGTTTGGCGGGCTGGTTGACGCTATCAGCGAACTTGCCAAGATGATGGACCTTCGCTTTGAAGACGACCTTTCCCTGGATTACAGAATTGACTACATAAGGCGTTACTTGCGACAGGCCCGGCAGATGGCGGAGGTTCTTGAGAGCCACGCTCATGTGCCGGGTTATATCATCGACAACTCTACTTTCCGCTTCCAGCGCTTCCGTGACGGTCTGCGTCGCGTCCACAGCCTCATTGGGAGAACATCCCAGAGGTTGAGCGACCAGTATTTGTCCAAAAGGGAAGCCGCGCTTTTGCATAAGTAGTGAGAATTTCACGCCGAGGGGTCAGTTTGACCCTCGGCGGTTTTTTTATTATGATATAATTTAAAGATGAAGTTATTCTCAAGAAACATTTTAATAGCGATAGCGATTTTTTTATTAATCGCTTCTTTTTATCCTTTGGTTCTGGAACAGTTTGAAGAAGTTGAAGAAATTTCTCTTTCGGTTTTAGCCGAAAAAGTTAAATCAGGGGAAGTTAAGCGTATTGAAGTCTCGGGCGACACGCTCGGAGTTTTTTTGGCCGAAGACCAAAAACTTGTTTCAAAAAAGGAGGTTGAGTCGGGTCTTTCGGAAACCCTTAAAAATTACGGCGTTTCGTCTGATGAGATGGCAAAAATAGACATAGCGGTCATAAACCCGTCCGGTTTTGCTTTCTGGGCCGGAGCCATACTTCCGTTCCTTGCTCCGTTTTTGCTGGTGATTTTATTTTTCTGGCTGATATCCCGCCAAGTCAAACAGGCAAACGTCCAGGCGTTCACTTTCGGCCGGTCAAAAGCGCGCGTGATTATGCCCGACAGTAAAAAAGACAGAATTACTTTTTCTGATGTCGCGGGGGTGGAGGAAGCAAAAGAAGAGCTTCGCGAGGTCGTGGAGTTTTTAAGAACTCCGGCCAAGTTTTTAAAAATAGGAGCCAAAATTCCAAAGGGGGTTTTGCTTATGGGGCCTCCGGGCGCCGGTAAAACTCTTTTGGCTAGAGCCGTCGCGGGGGAAGCCGGTGTGCCTTTTTTCCACATGTCGGCATCCGAATTCGTTGAAATGTTCGTGGGTGTCGGCGCGTCTCGCGTCCGTGACTTATTTAAAATGGCAAAAAAAGCGGCGCCGGCCATAATTTTTATTGATGAAGTTGACGCCATAGGCCGTCATCGCGGGGCGGGACTCGGCGGAGGGCATGATGAGCGCGAACAGACTTTAAATCAGATTTTGGTGGAACTGGACGGATTTGAACCTCACGAATCCGTAATTGTAATGGCCGCGACAAACAGGCCGGATGTTTTGGACCCAGCGCTTCTGCGTCCGGGAAGATTTGACCGCAGGGTTGTTTTGGATTTGCCCGACATTAAAGCAAGAGAAGCAATTTTAAAAATCCACGCTAAGAAAAAACCCCTTGCCAAGGATATTAACTTGAAGCGCGTTGCCGAGCGCACTCCCGGTTTTTCCGGAGCCGATTTGCAGAATCTTATGAATGAGGGCGCGATACTTGCCGCTCGCAAAAATCAAAAAGAAGTAAACCAGTCGGACATCCTGATTTCAATTGAAAAAGTCATGCTCGGCCCGGAAAGAAAAAGCCATATTTTATCCAAAAAAGAAAAAGAAATTTCTGCTTATCACGAGGCGGGGCACGCCCTGGTCGCGTCAGCCATGCCTGATGCCGATCCCGTGCACAAAGTTTCAATAATTTCCCGAGGCCGCGCCGCCGGATACACCCTCAAGCTTCCTATTGAAGACAGGCATCTTTATTCTAAGGCGCATTTTTTGGCGGAGCTCGCGGTTGCTCTCGGCGGATACGCGGCCGAAAAACTTATTTTCGGGGAGCTTACCACCGGCGCCTCAAATGATTTGAAACAGGCGACCGCGGTCGCGAAAGATATGGTGACGAAGTACGGAATGTCCGAGAAAATAGGGCCGATTTCTTTTGACGAAGACCACTCCGTGTTTTTAGGGAGAGATTTAATGGCCGAAAAAAGCTATTCCGAAAAGACGGCTTCGGCCGTTGATGGCGAGGTGAGTAGTTTTATGCAAAACGGCTTTAAAAAAGCGACCGAGCTGGTCAAAAAACACAAAAACATTCTTGAGGCCATCGCCAAGCATTTAATTGAAAAAGAAACTATTGAAAGAGACGAATTTGATAATCTCATCCGGTCTTTCGGCCTCGTGCCCAAAACCCTTCTCGTATAAACGAAATATCGAACCTTGAAGGTTCGATATGCGGCATAAAACAAAAACCCCGCTTAATGGCGGGGTTGTTTCATTTTTATTATTTTAAGACATATCCATCCGGCAATGCCGAAAGCGATTAAAGTATCAACTGCCAGCCATGCGGGATTGAAGTAAATTATACCTGCGCCGGCAAGCACTCCAAGCGAGCTGTAAATGTCGGTGTCAAGGCACAGTTTGTATTTTCCGGCGCTTTCGCAGGCAAGTCCGCGTCCTCGCACGACATATCTTTGGGCGATATTTCCCAAAAGTCCCGCTATGGTCGCCGCAAGCATTATGGGCGCTTCAATTTCTTTTGGGTCAACATATCGCTTGTATGCTCCCCAAAGTATCCCGCCGACAAGCAGAAAGAGGAGGGCGGTAATCAGCCAAGAGCCGAATTCGTCCGCTTTTTTGTTTCCGGTAAAAAGAGCCGTGATTACAATCACTTCCGTCGCGGCATGAATCGCCACATGTCCCGTGTCGGCCAAAAGCGCCCTGCTTCCGGAGTAAATTCCCCCAACCAGTTGTACCAGCAAAATAAATAAAGAAAAACAGAGATTGATCTGAAAGTAAGGCAAATCTTTAAGGTTCTGCCCGTGGCGGTGTTCGTGTGGCAAGACGATACCCCCAATCCGAGCTGTTCTTTTTATATCCTACCCTATTTTATTTCTCCGGCAAGCCAGCCGAAGTATTTTTTGTTTACTAAAGCCGGAATTTTAATTATGCAGGGCACCAAATACGGATGAATGCGCCCAATCTCTTTTTTGGTTTTTATAAAGTTTTTTTCCGAAGTTTTGGCAATAATCACAAATTCTTTTTCATTTGCGATTTTGCCTTTCCAGCGATAGTTGCTTTCGATCGGAAAAATATTGGCGCAGGCAATTAGCCGTTTTTTGAGCAAATGAAGCGCAATACCCGACGCTGTTTTTTTATCCGGGTTGGTTATATAGATTAAAGCTAGTTTTTTCATGTTTACACCGAGCTTGTCGAGGTGTGCGCCCGCTTGGATTCGAACCAAGAACCCCGGAGGTATAAGCTCCGTGCTCTAACCGTTGAGCTACGGGCGCGCTCTTAAAATAATAATTTTATGCCGTCATAAAATCAATACTTGCGCAATATTGACATGTAGTTCCTTGATGTTAGTTTTTAAAAAGAGCACTTTAAGTTTTCTCCTCCAAGGAGGCTAATGATGGCTCCGCAGGTTTCGATTGATCTTGCCAGAGTAAAGCAGAATATTGATGACATAAAAGAACATCTGAAGCGCGTATCCAACGGCGAAAAGCTGCCGGCCCATATACTCGCGCAACTTCAAAGAAAAATCGCGTATATCGAAGGCCTGATTGAGCGCCACAAGAATTTGATGGACAAAACCCACGATTTGACCGAAAAAACAAAAGAGCTTCAGGCGAAGTACAAGGAGTTAAGCGAGGTTTACGTCGAAATTTTGGCCGAGTACAACGCCTTGAAAACGCCCCCGCATTCATATGCCAACTTTGTAAGATACCTCGGGGAAGAAGAGGTGGTTTTGGGTCCCGGACGCATCAAAAAGTTTCCTCTTATTGAGGTCAGAAATTATGACGGGGTTTACCGCCGGGTGCTATTAGTCAACAAAGACGTAAAACCGCATGAACTTAAATACGGAGAACTTTTGGTCATAAACTCGTCCTGTCCCACTTCGGGCGGACATGTTATTGCCAAAGCCGGAGAGTTCGACATCGCGGGCGAAGAGGCTGTTATCGAAAGCGTTTTGGGCCGTGACCGGGAGGGCGTGAGCGTTCTTGTTAAATCCGGCCAGATGGAAACGGTAGGGGTTATGCACGTGTCGGCCGGACTTGCCGAAGAGTTGAAGCCCGGAAAAAGAGTTCTTGTTAATCTTCACGCGGGTCTCGTCATCGGGATTTTGCCCGACAAAGAAAGTCAGAAATATCTTATGCCGCAGGTTCCGAAAGAAACGTTTGACGACGTCTGCGGTCTTGAAGGCGCGATACGGCGGATCAAAGAAGACATGATCTGGCCCATCATATATCCAGACTTGTACGAAAGGTTCGGCAAGCCGAGATTCAAGGGTTATGTCTGGCACGGACCTCCGGGGTGCGGAAAGACTCTTCTCGGAAAAGCTTTGGCCAACGAAATGGCCAAGCTTTTGAGCGAAAAATACGGTATAGACATAAAAGGGCAGTTTTTTTATATCGGCGGTACGGAGCTTTTGGACAAGTGGGTCGGCAACACCGAAGGATTTTTGAGGGAAATCTTCGGATCCGCAGAAAACACTTCCAAAAAAACTTTTCCACCAAGCCCGGTGCTGATTATTTTTGACGATGCCGAGGTCATGTTCAGGACTAGAGGCTCCGCAATTTCTTCCGACGTCAACGAGTCGCACGTAACCCAGATCTGCACGCTTTTGCAGGGAATGGAAGATAGGGGCAACGTCATCGTCATTTTCCTGACCAACAAGCCGGAAATGATGGATCCGGCGGTCTCTAGACACGGAAGAGTGAGCGACGTGTTTCATATTCCGCGCCCGAATAGGGACGGAATAATGGCCATGTTCCGGAAATATTTAAAAGCGGACTGGAAAGTTCTGCATCCCAAATATAATGTTGATGTTTATACCCCGCTCAAGGACGGCAAACCGATTCTGGCTGAAGGCGGTAAAATTAAACAATTACAGTTTGCCAACGATCCGTCGAGAGTCGTTGACTATCTTGCGGAAAACGCGCTTAAGAGAATGTTTGGACAATCGAACGAATTCAGAAACGAACTCTTGGCCGTTCAGTACGCAGGCGACAAAGACTTTACAACTTTGCGCTACGGCGACTTTGTTTCGGGCGCTATTATAGCCGAAGGCATAATGCCTAAGGTTTTGCAGATGGCCATCAATGAAGCCGTTGAACTGAAAAATAACAGTCTTCCGGAAAACACCGGAGTTCAGATGAAATTCATTTACGATGCGATTGAACATGTTTTTGAATCAATCCGCCAGACCATATGCACGCGTTCACCCGAAGACTTGATTGAATGGCTTGCCGTTCAGGGGCATAAGCCCAGGCCCATTGTTAGAATAAGGCTTCCGGACGGTATTTCTGCGCAAAAACAAGAGGCGGTTTTGGCCGAGGACACAAGTCGGGCGCATGACCGCGAAGAAAGTGAATCTGACGAAGACGAAGGGGAAGAAGAACTATAATTTGCAAAAACAAAACCCGCTCTGTAGACTTTCTACAGGCGGGTTTTTTGATAACGAAATATTCAAAAAGGAGCGAGTGTGCATATAATCATTGGGGCGGAAACCGAATACGGCATATTCGGCCGCAGCGAAAAACACGGATATATAACAGAAGATTTTTCTCTTGCGGCGGAAGTGGTGGGAAGCATAGAGTATTTGCACCCGGTTTTTAAAAGGCCACTTGAAGGCATAAAAAACGAAAAAGAACACAGAATGGCGGAACTGGGACTTTTTAAAAAAATGGCGGATCTCCTAAGAAAACCAATTTCCGCGGCCATGGCCCAGCGTTATGGCATGAGCGGAATGGTGCTTTCGAACGGAGCGCGATTTTATGTTGATTGCAAACATCCCGAATATTCCATTCCCGAAACGTCAAATCCTAAAGACGCGCTCATTGCGCAAAAGGCCGGTGATTTTATCGTTAACGAGTGCCGAAAAAAAGCCGAAGACGTTTTGAGAAGCGAAAAGAGTCCTTTGTTTGCCCGGCGCCTTCAGCACCCGACTCTCGAAATTCGCATAGACCGCACGAATAGCGACGGCAAGAAGTCGAGTTACGCGGGGCATGAGAATTACTCCGTCTCGCCCGAAGTTTTCAGGCGTCTTGTCGGAAGGGCATTTCGTCCGGGTGGGGATTTGTCTCCGGTTTTTATGACTTTTCTTGCCGCGCGTCAGATTATTGCCGGAGCGGGAAAGGTCGGATTTGAATCAGGAAAGCCGATTTCTTTTCAGATTTCGGCTCGGGCCGATTTCATTGAAAGGGAAATAAATTCTTCCACCATAGACTTTAGGCCGATCATAAACACCCGAGATATTCCGTATGCCGATGGGCGTTTTATAAGGCGTCTGCACGTCATATGCGGAGACTCGAACATGTCCCAGCTTTCCTTGTTTCTCAAGTTCGGGCTTACGGCGCTTTTTTTAATGATGCTGGAAGACGGGTTTTTGGAAAGAAACGAAAGCGTTTTTAATCGCCCTCTTTCCGATCCGGTCAGGTCTTACAGAAATGTAAGCCGGGACCTAACGCTGAAACACGAGATGTTTTTCGCCGGAGGAGTGAAAAAAACGGCTCTCGAAGTCATGGCCGAAACATCGGAGCTTATGGATAAGTTTGTTTCCGAAAAGGCCTTGTCCAAAGTCTGGCTTGAGGTTGCCGAAAAGTTTAAGGGCGTTATAAACGGATTTTACGGAAACAGGCATCAAAACGAATTTTCCAGAAATCTTGACTGGGTGGTTAAAGAGCGTCTTTTGGAAGACTTGGTAAGACGCAAAAACATCGGTTGGGATCATCACGAATGTTTTGCCCTTAATCTTCGTTACCACAACATAGATCCGGATTCAAAAATAAGCGTTTTTCACCGTCTCGAGAAAAAAGGGGAGATCGCCCGGATCGTAAGCGAGAACGAAATTAAGGGTGCCGTCTTGTCTCCGCCCAACGATACCAGGGCAAGCCTTAGGGGTTATCTGGCGGCAAATCATCCTGCGAGCATAGAAAGCATCGGCTGGAGTTATGTTTTGTTTAAGGACGGAACATTAGTTAATCTTGATGATCCGCGCGGGTTTGATGTTTTTTCGGTGGCAAGAGACCGCGGTTCGCTGGGTCTTTTAAGGCAAGTAATTGATGTCTGCCGAAGGGGGTTAAGCGATGCGCGATAGGGTGTTTGGCACGGAAAACGAGTATGGAGCGCTGATTATTGAAAACTCCAGCGGTAAAGAGACCTGCCGTCCAGTCAAAAAACCGACTGATACCCTGCATATCTCAAGGGAAAAATTTTCCAGGCTCGGCCTGATCTCCAACTCCGTTCAAAGTTCCGTGTGGCTCCACAATGGCGGTCTGATTTACGTTGATTGCGGGACCCATCCCGAATACGCTTCTCCCGAATGCAGAAGAGCGATTGACCTTGTTCGTTTCAACAAAGCCGGCGAAGAGCTTATATGCCGCGCTTTTCCGCAGTGTAAAATATTTAAGGACAATTGCGCCCCCCCGATTGATTTGGATTATACCGAGGTCGTGGGGGACGGACTTGTCAGTTACGGCTGCCACGAAAGTTATCTTGTATTCGGCATAGAAGATTTTAACACCGAAGGTTTTATCGGCTCTCTGGCTCCGTTTCTTGCTTCACGCCAGATTATTGACGGCTCCGGCTTTGTTGACGACGGAGGGAATGTACATCTTTCCCAGCGAGCAAAATTCATATATACTCTCGCAGGGTCAAACACGCTTAACTCAAGATCCATTATCAATCTAAGAAAAGAAGATCTGACCGGCACTAGAACGGATTTAAGGCGCCTGCATTTGATTGTTGGAGACGCCAACCTAATGGAAACTGCTATTTTTCTTAAAGTCGGTTCAACCCAGCTTGTTTTATCCATGATCGAGGACGGCTATGCGCCCAGGTTCGATCTTTGCGTCAATTGGCCAATGTTTTTAAGGGAAATGAGCAGAAACGCTTACGGGAAGGCCACAGTTGTCGTTTTTCCTAACGGCGACAGGTTTTCCGCGCTGGATATACAGTGGATTTACTGCCAAGCCGCGCGCAAGTATCTTTCCTTTACGGATTTTGAGTCGGAAGAAAGCGAACACGAAGCCAAAATTGTCTGCCGTATGTGGGAGGATGCCATTGACGCCCTTTGGTCAAACGACATGAACTGGCTTGTGGGACGTCTTGACCACGCGACTCTAAGGTATCTGTTTATGGTTGAAGAAAAAAGGGCGGGCGCACATCTTTCGGTTGATCGGAAAAAGATGATTTCACAAAACTACCGCAAGGTTAATAAAGGCGAGAACATGTCAAAATTGCTCGCAAAAAAACTAGGACACACCCGCCTTCTGACCGACGCCCAAATAGCAGATGCCCTGGTCAATCCGCCCAAAAACACCAGAGCGGCGTTAAGGGCGCGTTTTTTGAGGGCATTGTCTGTGGCGCAAAAGAAACACCCGTCAATTTCCGGAGCTGTAGGGTGGTCGGCGGTTGTTTTTGGCAAAAATACCGCCAACATTAACGACCCTCTTTGCTTTATTGATCCTGGTCATGGTTTTAACGGCATTCTTGAAGAGCTCGGCAAAATAAACAGCGGGGAATTGACTCACAAGCCACAGATGACGCATAATGATTTTGGGTATCCTCTGGAGGTCTGAAAATGCCGAAAAGAGAAAAGCGTTCTTTACCCAAAGACGGCAAAAAAGGAGAACATGCTCCGTCCCCGTCCGCCCAAGGCAAGGAATTTCAGCTTCCTGAAGACGAGATAGGCGACATTGTTGACGATGCGGTCAAAGGCACCGAACAGGAACTCGCGTCCAACAAACAAACCAACGCAGAATAGCAAGAACCCTCGGTTTTGAACCGGGGTTTTGTTTTTTGCAGGCCGAGAGTAAAATTCATTTAGACCATCTTTGAGAGGGGCTTTGCGAATAATGGGACGAATAATAGGGCTTGAACACGAATACGGCATTATGTTGCCGCTTCCGAACGGAGATTTTCGCGTCCCGCACAAATACGAAATCAGGGCTGTGATAAATAAATACGTCCTGCGTAACGGCGGCTTGTGCGGCAGGGACGAAAGAATTTGGCTTGCAAACGGCGGGTGCGTTTATGAGGATTCCGGACATCCGGAGTACGCAACACCAGAATGCTCTTCGCCGGAAGAAGCCGTCTTATATTCCAGGGCAGGCGATATTTTGATGCAGGAAATTTTTCCTAATTTTTTGTTTCATAAAAACAACTTGTCATCGGAATACGCGGTGAATCCCGCCACTTTCGGCTGTCACGAAAACTACTGGACGCGTTTCAAGAAGTACGACGACGAAGAACAAAAAAACAGATGTTACGAGCTTCTGACACCGTTTTTGGCGTCCCGCCAGATTATTGACGGAGCGGGATGGGTGGACAAATCAGGCGAAAAATTCATGATATCCCAGAGAGCCGGTGTTTTGCATTACGGACAAGCCGGTTACAGAATTCTGGTCAGCGGTACAACGATGGAAAGGCCGGTTTTTAAATCGGACGACTGGATTACCGACGGCAGATACTGCAGAGCCCGTCTGCATTTTTCGGCAGGGGATGCTAATATATTGGACTTCGCACTTTTTTTGAAAATTAGCGTAACGGATTTGGTTTTGGCAATGTTTGAAGACGGATTTATGCCGGACTGGATATGCCATGATCCGCAGGAGGCGTTTGGGCTGATAAGCCGTGATCTGACTTATAAAGAAAAGGTCATGGTTTTGGACGGCGGGAAAGCCGTATCGGCTCTTGAGGCACAAAGGTTTTATTGCAATTCGGCCCGGAAGTATCTGGAATCGGAAGTAAGAAAAAATTCGTTAAAGTACCGGAAGTTTAAAAATACAATAAGGCTTTGGTCGAGGACTCTCCAAGCGCTTTCAAAAGACGATATTGGATGGCTTGTCGGACGCGTAGACCATCGCACGAAAAGATTTTTAATAGAGTGCGACATCAAAAAGTCATCGGATCCGATCCATCGTAGAAAAGTTGATTTGCAGTACCACAAGATAAACAGGTATGGCCTTGGAGCCAAAGTAAGGCGATTTTATTCAAAGACGCAGATGGTGAGCGAAGAAGAGGCCGAGCGCGCGGCGCGTGTTTATCCTTCAGGTTCCAGAGCCAGGATTCGCGGGAAAATTATTTCGGGTGTTTTAAAAAATAAGGAGTTTGCTTGCCTGCGCGATTTTATAGGATGGAATATTGACTGGTGGTCGGTGGCGTGCGTTTTGGGGCACGATTCAATCTCGGGACCCAAAGCGGAAACCCGATGGTTATATGATCCGCTTGAAACGAGAGTGGCGCTTGCGAACAACTTTTTGAAGCGGTTTAAGGTCTTTTTGAAAAAAATATACGGCCGTCTTGCTTAAGACGGCCGTTTTTTGTATTCTAGGTTAGGCTTAAGTATCTTGAAATTTAGGAGGCGGTTATGCCCGAAACAGCGAGTCCCAGGCGAAAAGTTGTTCCGGAAGAGCTAAAATCGGCCGAATCGGTTGAAATCGGCAGCGTGGATTTTTTTATCGGCGGACCCGAAAACCAGAAAAGGTTTTTCGATTCCATCGAGTTTGGTTTGCGCAGATTCGGAGACGAACAGTGTAATATTTTTGTAACCGGCATCGATAGCCCCGACGCTCTTAAGATCGTCGGTGCGCATGTCGCGGACTTCGTGAAGAAACTTGGTTCAAATGGGATCTCCGTTTTCCCGGAACCACAGGATTATTGTTATGTTTATAACTTCAGAGAGCCGAAAGCGCCGAAACTCGTTATTTTGCCGCGCGGAAAAGGCAACGCTTTTAAGAAAGCGATGAACGGTTTTCTCGAAAAAGTCAAAGACGAAATATCGGGGGTGATTTCTAACGACTTGATTGCCAGCGAATACTCAAGGATTTTGGGTGAACTTAACGCGTGGGCGGAGAAGCATCAGGAGCAGATCCGCGAAGAGGCGGAAAGACTGGGTTTCATTGTGGATTTCAACGAAAATACGGGCGTGCGGATTACTACCGTAAAGCGTTTAGAAGACGGAAAATTGGCTGCTTTTAAGGATAACACTGAATTGAACGAATATCTAAGCAAGTTGTCCAAAAATGAGAAGGCCGAATTGGATAACGGGCGCGTTTATATTACGGAGCGGGTCAAGGACTATGTGCAAGACCGGATGCAGAGGTTTAACGACTGCAACAGGCAAATGAAAAGATTTGTTGCCGGGCAGATGGCCCTTTTTTGCAAATCGGTTTTTGCGGACTTCAAAAAAGACTTTATCGAAAAACACGGAAATGACGCGTTTTCCGGAATAAGCCTGTTTTTGAAAAGGCTTGAAAAACACACTGTCGGGTTTTATGACGCTCTTTTGCCTAAAAATGGAAACGGAGAAAACGGCGAAATACCGATTCCAATCAGAGATCCGCATATTCAGTGGAAGGTTAATGTCGTGGTTGATAACGGCGCGACCAAAGACATACCGGTTGTGGTCGAACATAACCCGACTTACGGCAATCTGATTGGCGGGCTTGATTCAAAACTGATGTTCGGCGGTTTTGCGGTGACCGATCATACTCACATACGCGCGGGCTCTATTGCCAAGGCGAACGGCGGATGCCTGGTCATTTCCCTTAACGATCTCGCGAGTTATCCGGCTGCGCTCCCGGCTCTTTTTGACAGCATCAGGCATAAGAGTCTCGGAATAAAAGATATGGGTTCGTCTGCCGGCTATGACTCGCATCTGCCTTTGCGTCCCGAGCCTATACCGCTTAATCTGCGTGTTGTGGTTTGCGGTCCGGGATTATATTGGCGAATTTTGCATGGGATGGCGCAGGATCACAGGTTTGACTTCATTCGTTTTTTTGAGGCCAAAGCCGAGGTTCTGCCTTTCGTTGAAGCCAATTCCCGAAATATATCTGTTTTTGCGTCGTGGATCAGGGAGTTTTCCAGAACCAAGGGTCTGTCTTCTATGGACGACTCCGCGGTCGGGCGCTTGATCGAAGAAAGCATGCGTCTTGCCGGAAGCCGTTCCCGTCTCTCAACCAACGTTGAGGCGATCGGGAGGATTATGATTGAGGCGTCGGAAAGCAAACTTGCTTCCGGCGACAACGTAAATCAGCTTTCGGCCGGACACATTGTCCGGACACTTGAAAAAAGATTCTGGCGCCTAAGTTTCATTTACGAAGTGATCCAGAGGCAGATCGCCGAAGGCCAGAAAATAATCAATATCGGCGGAGAGAAAATCGGCGAGATAAACGGTCTTGCGGTCAGCGACTTCGGCGACATTTCGATAGGGTCCCCGATGCGCATAGCGGCATCCGTTTACCCCTCGGCAAAGCCCGGCATGATTACGATTGAACGCGAGTCCAAACTTTCCGGAAAAATTTTTGACAAGGCGGACCATACCGTGCGGGAAGCCATTAAGGCAAGATATGCCAGACGGGCCCCGCTGGCTCTCGGTATCGGATTTGCTTTCGAGCAAAGTTATTCGGGAATCGACGGCGACAGCGCGTCACTCGCTGAATTCTTCGCGATTATATCCGCGATCTCCGAAGTTCCGATAAGACAAAGCGCGGCCATCACCGGCTCTATGAGTTTGCGCGGAGATGTGCAGCCCATCGGCGGGGTGAACGAAAAAGTCGAAGGGTTTTTCGACGTTTGCAAAGTGATGAATAAACTTGACGGAAATTGCGGTGTCGTTATTCCTCATCAGAATGCCGACAATCTCATGCTTCGCGACGACGTGGCCGAGGCGGTTGAATCGGGGAAATTCCATGTCTGGCCGGTTAAAACAATAGATGAAGGCGCCCAAATTTTAATGGGCAAGTTTCTTGGCGAATTGGACGGACGAGTGATTGAAAATCTTAAAGAATTTGCCCGAATCGCAGTGTTCTTTAGCGGAGACAAAAAAGAGTAGGATTCGTTAAATTTTATCAAAGCCATCCCGGTATGTCGGGACGGCTTTTTTATTTGTTTTTTTGGGATACAATTTGTTTAATGATGCCGCAAAATTACATCAAAGCCGGAAGCCATAACGATCTGGAGGGGCGGGACCGCCTGCTTTACCGCGCGCTTGAAATTTTGCCCGGTTTTTTGAGCTGGGGGACCTTGTCCGCCGTCATTTTTTTTTCGTGGGCTTTGCCCTCGGCCGTCGCGATTTTTATAATTGTTTTTGACGTTTATTGGCTTATAAAAACTTTTTATTTGTCTTTGCATTTGCGCGCGAATTGGAAGCGCCTGAAACATAATTTGGAAATTGACTGGCTGGAACGTTTGCAAAATCTTAAGTGGGACCATGTCTGGCAACTGGTGATCCTGCCGATGTATAAAGAGGATTACGAAGTGGTGGCGGAGAGTCTGGACGCGCTTTCAAGTGCCCGCTGGCCGAAAGAGCGGATGATTGTTGTTCTTGCTTCTGAAAAACGCGCCAAAACCACAAGTCTGACTTGTGTAGAAAAAATTGAAAAAAATTATTCGGGAAAATTCGGCAAATTTTTGGTTACTTGGCATCCGGCTGGTTTGGAAGGCGAGATTCCGGGCAAAGGATCAAACACCAACTGGGCCGCAAGAGTCGTTAAAGAAAAAATAATTGATGCCGAGCGTATTCCTTACGAAGACATTTTGGTTTCATCTTTTGACATTGATACGCAGGTTTATCAGCAGTATTTTTTGTGTCTTACTTACAATTTTTTGACATCAGAAAAACCGCATCGCGTATCTTACCAGCCGGTTCCTCTTTTTAATAATAACGTCTGGTCTTCGCCGGCATTATCCCGTGTGGTCGCGACCTCCGGAACTTTCTGGCAGATGATGCAGCAGGAGCGTCCGGAAAGGCTCTCAACTTTTTCTTCGCACTCAATGAGTTTCAAGATGCTTAATGACGTCGGTTTTTGGCAAAAAAACATTGTGTCGGAAGATTCGCGTATTTTTTGGAACGCTGTTTTGCGCTATGACGGCGACTACGAGGTGCGGCCGCTTGCTTATCCGGTGTCCATGGATGCCAATGTCGGGCCAAATTTATGGGAGACCGTAAAACAAGTTTACAAACAGCAAAGACGCTGGGCTTGGGGGGTTGAAAACGTTCCGTATCTTTTATTCGGTTTTATAAAAAACAAACAAATAAAACTCTCCAAAAAAATTCGTTTAGCGCTTACACAACTTGAAGGATTTTGGGGCCTTGCGACTAATCCGATTTTGATTTTTTTGCTGGGATGGCTTCCTCTTTTGATTGGGGGGGACGAGTTTAACGCAATGCTTCTTTCTTATAATTTACCGCGAATTACGCGCGTTTTGATGACGCTTGCCATGCTTGGCCTCATAACCTCGGCTATAATTTCCACAAGCCTTTTGCCTCCTCGTCCGAAAAAAATTGGCAAGAGCCGTGCTCTTGCCATGATTTTACAGTGGCTTTTAATTCCAGTGACCATAATAGTTTTCGGCGCGATCCCCGGCCTTGAATCGCAAGCGAGACTGGCCCTCGGCTATCCTTTAGGATTTTGGGTTACGCCAAAACATAGAAAATAAAAAAATCACCCCCCACGACCGCGCGATCGTGAGGGGGTGGAACTTGGTCCCGAGAATCCTCGGGACCCTGCAGTCGGGCCAAATTGCCCCGACCGAACCTCCCCCGACATTACTGGAGGAGGCGAGCTTCCGACAGATGGCCCCCTCTGTGTTGCGCCGGGCCTTGTCGGAGCTAAAAGTGGGATTCGCGAGGGGTGGCGCCGGTTCTTTAGTGGGGAGATCCCGGCAAGAACCCCTTCTTTGCAAAACAGAGGGTCATTTTCTCATACCACCCCGCGAATCCTCAATTCAAGGAAGAACTTTTAAGTATCTTCCATTATACTCTCTTAAAAACCTTTGTCAAGCCCCGCGACTTTACTCAAAATGCAGGTTTTGGAAGCGGGGGACAAGGGCGCGAAGTTCGGGGTAAGCCGTAAGTTCAAAGTCGCGCTGTAAAAGTTTTTGCGCTTCAAGACGCGCGGCCTCAACCATTTTGATGTTTTTAAGCGCTTCCATTCCGACATCCGAAATTCCCCACTGTTTTAAACCCGAAAGTTCTCCGGCACCCCTGAATTGCAAATCATATTCGGCAAGCTCAAATCCGTTTTTGGCTTCGGTCAATGCTTTTAGGCGCGACAGCGTTTTTTGCGTTTGCGATTCTGTAAATAAAAAACAATACGGCTGGTGCGTGCTTCTAAGTACCCGCCCGCGAAGCTGGTGAAGTTGGGCAAGTCCGAATCGTTCCGCTCCCTCAATCATAATTATTGTGGCGTTTGGCACATTTATTCCCACCTCAATTACGGAGGTCGCGACGAGTATTTGAATCTCATTTTCCCGAAAATCATTCATCACTTTTTCTTTTTCGCGAGGCGTCATACGCCCGTGAAGCATTCCGACTTCAAATTCAGGAAAGACACTCGCGGAAAGCTTTTTATGCTCCACCTTAACCGACTTCATTTCTAACGACATTTTTTTTGCGGCAACGGAATTTTCCTCAATGCGCGGGCATACCACAAAAGCCTGTCTGCCCCGCGAAATCTCGGCTCTCATTTGTTCGTAAGCGCGTTCGCGCTGACGCGGCGGGACTATGACCGTCATTACTTTTTTTCTGCCCGGCGGCATTTCGTCCAAAAGGGTCAAATCAAGGTCGCCGTAAATCGTAAGAGCGAGCGTTCTCGGAATTGGAGTCGCCGTCATGCTTAAAAGATGGGGTACGGATTTTTGAGCGAGTTTTGCCCTTTGGTTTATCCCGAATCGGTGCTGTTCGTCTATTATGACCAACCCAAGATTTCTAAATTTTATTTTATCCTGCACCAAGGCGTGAGTGCCGATAAGGATTGAAATTTCTCCGGACGCGATCCATTTTAAGAGCTGATTTTTGGCGATATGAGTGTCTTTTCCGGGATATGCTTTTGACGGAAATTTTCTGAATTCCGCAGATGTTGCCAGGGCTACCGACAAGCGATGGGACTTAAATCGTTCTACGAATTCTTTATAATGCTGGCGCGCGAGCACTTCGGTTGGCGCCATGTAGGCGGTTTGCGTATCATTTAAAGATGCTGCGTATGCCGCAGTTGCGGCAACGATGGTTTTGCCCGATCCGACATCGCCTTCCAAAAGGCGCGACATCGGTTTGGTTTTAGAAGCGTCATCCAACACTTGGTCAATTGCTCTTTTTTGGGCCGAAGTTAAATCATACGGCAAATCGGATATGAACTTTTGAATTATTTCGGGACTAGCCGAAATTGATCCGGCGTTGAGTTTTTCACGCTCCATTTTTTTTCTCTGCCGGTCAAGCTGTATCAAAAATATTTCTTCAAACGCGAAGCGTTTCCTCGCCGCCTCGGCGGTTCTTTCATCTTTAGGGGAGTGTATGGTTGAAAGCGCGGTTTTCAAATTGGGCAGGTGATAGGCTTTTAGAATTTCTGACGGTACTGGGTCTGGCAATTCGGCAAGCGCCGGTTTTAATATTTTTTTAATCCCGAATTGGAACCATTTTGAATGAAGCCCGCGCGATTCGGGATATATGGGTATGAGTTTGTTTTCGGCCGACTGTTCTTCGGCGAAAACAAAACCGCCTTCTCTATAATCGGGGTTAGCCATATACAGGCCCTTTTTGTTTTTTTGTATTTTTCCGGAAAAAGAATATTCTTTTTCGGGCGCCAGGATATTGGCCATGTATGGCTGGTTGAACCAGACCACTCTTAATGTTCCGGTGCCGTCAGAAACGATCATTTCGGCAATGGCCATTCTTTTGCGCCAAGTTTTGAGGGTTTTGGAAGAGATAATATGGCCCGAAATCGCGGCCTCGTCCCCTTCGGCGGCGTCAGAAATAGTTTTTGGCGTTCGGAATTTTTCGTAGCGCGAAGGGAAGTGCCAAAGAACATCGCGGACGGTTTTAAAGCCGGCCCTATCCAGAACCGCTTTTTGTTTTTCGGTTAAGCGAAGATAATTTGAAAGCTCGTCTTCTAGAAACATTTTATTGCGCCCTCGAGAGGAATCGAACCTCTATCACAAGCTCCGCAAGCTTGCATTCTATCCGTTGAACTACGAGGGCCTTTTTAAAATCCCAGACGCTCGGCGATTATATCCGAAAGTGATTCTTTGATCTCTTCTTCTTTCAAGACGCGGACAAGTATGGCGCGGATTTTGTTCGGATCGGTATCGCCCAAGGGCAGAATCAGGCGCGGCATAAATAATTTTTTTGATATTACCTCAATCTCTTTTTTGCCGGCGGGCTCATATCTTACCCAAAAAGATTTCAGGTTTTCGTAAGGATAAATTTTGTTTCCGATTCGCACGCCCTTGGCGCCCACCGAGAGATCAATGTTTTTTGGCGTTTTTGTTCCATAAAGCGCCGCGGTGAATCCGGCAAGCACGATAAAAATAGCAAAAAGCATGTTTTTTAGCAAGAAAGCGGCAAACGCAAGGGCCGAGGTTAAAATTCCCAGAGTCCAATACCACTCGCCTGATTTCGACCGGCGTTCGTATTCGGAGGCAGACCAGGAAATTTCGCTTGCGTCCATTCATTAAATATAGCGTAGATGTAAAAAAGAAAAAGCCCGGCTTATTGGCCGGGCTTTTTGGACAACCTTTTTAATTTAAAATAACTTCAAGCAGTTCCGGAAATTCGGCGGTTTTCATATCGCGCAGAGTGTAATGCCCACGCCCTTTCAGTTCAATTATTTTTCCGCCGAGTATCTCATGAAAAATTTTCAAACCCCTTTTGCCATCGGGTTCTTCGTTGTCGGAAGTGAACATTATTATTTCTTTTGCCCGGTCTTTGATTGTTTCGTCAATCTGGTATCCATAAAAATCTTTTCTGAATTTGTCGTCTTTGTCAGGAATTTTCCACGGAGCCACCAAAACCAGCTTCGCGATTTTTCTTTTTGTCTCTCCCAGCCATCGGACAAGAAAAGCCGTGCCACAGCTGTGTCCGACCAAAATCGTATTTTCACCCATGTCGTATTTTTCAAATTCGGCCTTGAATTTTTGATAATCCGGCATCCACGGCTCTGGCATAAGCGGTGCTTCCGTTTTTATTCCTTTTTCAGTCAGTTCTTTTTTAATCCAAGGAATCCAGTGCTTGTCGTAAGTTCTTTCTTCCGGCTTCATTGCCTGTTCGGCGTTCTGCGGACACCCGTGGATTATAATGACGTTTTTCTGGTTTATCATTTTGCTTATCGGTTCGGCGCTTAACGCGGCTAATAAAATCAGCGTAATACTGGATAGCGCCGACAAAAACTTTTTTCGCACGACGAAATTCTCCAGCCCGATTTCTTGTTATAAATTATATCTTTTAAGCGGAGTTTTCAACTAAAATAAATTTTTCCCGCACAAAGCGGTAGGGGTGAGATTCGAACTCACGATGCCGTTTCCGACATAGCAGTTTTCAAGACTGCCGCCTTAAACCGCTCGGCCACCCTACCGCTTTGTGCGGGATCCCGCTATCCCTTATTTAGGCAAACCTTTTATTATTTCCTGAAAATTGCCCACGGTATTTCCGATGTTCTGATAACTGGCTAACAGTATATCAATATATGGCTGGATCTGCCAGAGTCCGACCGCAACGAAAGCAATAATGACTGCCCATCTGGCTATTTTAAAAATCCTTTGCCAAAAAAGACGGCGCTCAATTTTCCGCACCTCTTCGAGAGTTTTTTTCGATATTTCTATGTTCTCCAAAAGCAGTTTTTTTGATTCTTCGTCCATTTGTTTATTTTAATATAAAAACCGGCCCCGAAAAAGAGGCCGATCTTTTTATGTGTCGATTTTTCTGCGATTTCTCGTTTTCACCACAGCCTCAAGCAGACACGCGTCGGCGTTTACCTCGAAATAGCGGTCGAAACGCCTTAAACAAAATAACTCGCCTTTGTCATTTAGAAGATAGACCGTGGCGCGGCGCGAAAGCCAAAATTCAGCCAGGCATTTTTCGATTCCGTTCTCATTGAAACGGCGGAGTTTTTCTTCGGTTTCAATCAAAGTTCCGATTATTCTTGAATAAGAAGATTCTTCGCCGGAACGGCGCTCAATAAAAAATCCGGTTGTGCCGTGTTCGACCTGTATGTCGCCAATCGGAGTGCAGAAACGCATACCCGAACGGCATATCGCCAAAAGCAGTTTGAGACACTCGGCCGGATTGGACGAGCGCCAAAACGGTTTACTTGCCACGCGAGGGTTATAAAGGGCGCTTTCAATGACCGGGACGAATTTCATTTCAATCCTCCTGTGTCGCACGAGATTAACGCGCTTTGTGAACGGGTTTTTGGTCGGTTTCAGCGCTTTTCAAACCGCAATAATATTAGCATTTTTTATTGAAAAAGTCAAATTTGTATAATGGCTCAACAGCTTACAACCACATTGTTTTTTCTTGCTAAATTTTAATATTGATAAAATCGTTTAAAAAACATAGAATAAACAAGAACTGAAATTTTACGGAGGCGTGCCGAAGAGGGTGAAAAGCAAATTGCTTTGCTTTTCAGGGGCGCACATTGCATTGGACACAAGGCGGAGGCGTGCCGGAGAGGCTTAACGGAACGGTTTGCTAAACCGTCGGGGTCTAAAAAGCCCCACAGAGGTTCGAATCCTCTCGCCTCCGCCTTGTGTCTATAAAAGCGCCCAGGGTTTTGACCAAGTAGCGGTCAAAACAACAGAAACGGTTTGCTAAACCGTCGGGGTTTAAAAAGCCCCACAGAGGTTCGAATCTCGAAGCGCAGCGAAGATCCTGAGCAGGGCGAAGGGCTCTCGCCTCCGCAGACGATTTTCGCTATCGAAAACCGACTCACTGATGACGTTAGCGAGACCGTGACGCTCGATGAAAGAGATTCGTTGCTAAAGAAAAGTTTGTTAAAATATAAATATGGGGAAATATAAATTCGTTAATCTTACAGTATTCATAATATTTTTTGGAATGGCTCTTTTTGAGGCGTTTCAAAAACAGCACTGGATAGAAGTGGTATTCTTTTTGGCTTTGGGCGTATTGTCGCTTTGGGCTGATTCTAAAAGAAAAACCTAAATCGCCATCTATGGCCCTCTATAAACATACGCAAATAGGATACCCGATGCTGGTTATTACACTGGCCGTGCTGGTTTTTTTTGCGTGGCTTCAGATTACAGCCCGGGCCGAGCCTCCTTCGGTTGACTCCGGAACAAATTTTGCCGTTACCGCCATAATGGTATTAATTCTGTTTTTTCTCGCATCGTTTGTAACGCTGACAACATCCGTTGACGAACAATTTATTCGGATCAAATTCGGCTACGGCATTTTCAGAAAGAAATTTTCCCTTGCCGAAATTATATCGGTTAAAGCCGTGAAAAACCACTGGTATTATGGCTGGGGTATCAGGGTGTGGTTTTGGCCGTATATGTGGATCTACAATGTTTCCGGGTTTGATGCCGTGGAAATTTCTCTAAAAAATCGGAAGGTGTATCGCATCGGAACAGATACTCCCGAAGAGCTCGAAAGAGAGCTCAAAACGAAGATCGGGAATGTCCTAGCGTAAATTCTTTCGAATCCTATCGCGCTGCGGAATAAAAAATTAAGATTTTTAGACACTTTTTCTGCCGATGGCAATAGGACGACCGAACTAGTTCGAATCGCAGTGCCCCCGCCAGTTGGGAAATGAAATATCTGTCAAACAACATCCTTACAAACTCAAGTTTGTAAGGATGTTGTAAATGAGCCGGCAATGAACCAGCTAGGTGGCTTATTTATTTTCAGGGTGATAAAGTATTTTAATGACAGATGCCCAAAAAATAAATTCATGAACTCAATAATAAAAAAACCGAGCGCCTGGATTCCAATAGCAATTCCGCTTATCTTTTTTGCGTATCTGGTTATTTGCATCAGTATCTTTGGTATTGTCCGAAATGAAGATGAGGGAACGGCGGCGCATCTTTTCCAGCTGTGGCTTGTGTTTGAACCGCTCGCGGTCGGATTTTTCGCCGTCAAATGGTTGCCGCGTGCACCAAAACAGGTACTGTTTATTCTGGCGCTCCAAATTGTTGCCGCACTCCTGCCGATGTCTATTGTTTTCTCTCTCAAACTATAGATACAGAGGGAAGTGCAATCTTAGTAAACTTTTTGTGCAAAGGCCGGAACGTCAAACGAGGCCGGATTTTCTTTGTGAATTCTTCGTAATGCCCGCACAATTCTATCTATACGATTGAAAGAAACTATTGTTCTGGGATGTGAAATCGGTTCAAAGTTCCGCCAATCGTCACCGCCAGTAGTTTTAGAAAGTAGCGGTCAAATTCCCTTATTTTGCGCTACATTTCAAGAGCTTTTTGACGGAAAATCTGGGTTAAAGAATTTGCCGCCAAATGACCGCGCGCCTCGGCATTGGTGAAGATGTTGGGGGAGAAATTGTTTCTCCCGAAAAAATCGGGGCGACGCTCCGAACCAATGCCGGCTCGCCGGAAATTTATTTCGGAGCGTCTCGTAACGAACTTCTTGGAAACGGCACCGCCGGAAGGCGCGGAGTACAAAGCTTTACCGAACCGAAAAACATTTCCCCAAACACACTCTACCTTGGCGGGCAATGGGACATTACAAATGAATACGCCGAAAATAAAGGGCCGGCAAAAATAATTTTCCGTTATAAAGCCCAATACGTTTATATGGTTGCAAGCGCCGAATACGCTGTACGCGCCAAGATTTTTATTGACGGGCGAGCCATTCAAACGCCCGGCAAGGATGTTGATGAGAATGGATTTGTAACTATACAAAAGGACCAGCTTTATACTTTGGCGGCGGGTCTTGATTCAGAAGAGCACACGCTTGAAATTATTATTGAAAGCCATGGTCTGCGCGTGTTTACATTCACTTTTGGATAACGCTTAAAAGAAGGGGGTGTCTTGACCTTTGCCGTCAGCGGATTTATACTCTTGTCAGACAAACGAATGGAGGAATGGCTGTGGAAAATCTTGTAAAATTTTATTTTTCTTCTATCGCGGTGGTTTTGGTGCACATGCCGATATGGATATATCTGCTCGTAAAGTACCTTCTTTCGCCCGAAGGGTTTTGGCAGAATTTAGTTCTTCTCGGACTTGGCGTGTGGTTATTGGGGATTATACAGGTTGCGCTGTGGGTGATCTTGTTGTTTTTGTTGATAGGAATTTGGGCGGATTAACATAATTAAAAATGGCACAAGAAAAAAGCTCCGACGCTCGTCGGAGCGATTTTTTATTTATTGTTTTTCCGCGCCAATTGCTTTTTGTAATTCGGCGACCATGTCGCCGACCTTTGCCGCATCTTCTCTTATTTTGCAAAGTATGTTGTTAAGCATTTCGCGAGCAGCCATTTCAGAGCTTTCCAAACTCACCGAATTTAATATCTCCACCTCTTTTCCTGTTGTTTCCCATGGACGATTCCACTTTACGGAGAAGCTCAAATAGAAAGATTCGTGTCCAAAAATTAATTTTAAAGAAAAATAACTTATGTAGTTTTTTGCAGAACCCAGTCCACATCGTACCTTTTTGAACGCTTCCAAAACCCTTTCTTCCCATTCTTCTTTTGAAAGACCGTGCACGGGATAATCGGCATGGTCGGGAAACTCAAATACCACCTTCATGACGACCCTCCTTCCTTTCCGGCTCCTTTTAAAATGGTCAGATAAATAAGCGATAGCAACTTTATCTGACCATTTTATTTATTTTTTTTCGTTGTTCTACCCACGGTTTTAATGGTTTATTGTTTTAACAAAAGGTCAGATATTTCTGCTATCGCTTGATTATCTGACCATTTACATTAGAGCATAACATGAGAGTATAATAAATATAAGGTTATAAATTCATGGCTAATAAGAAAATTTTAAAGCAAAGAATTTTGTTGCTGCTGGCAACGGGTCTTGCGCTTGGTTTTTCTCGTTCACCAAACGGATATTTTAGAATATTAAAGGTCTGCGCGCATGACTGGAAAGAAATCAATAGACGGCATCTTTGGGAAAGAATTCGCGAGTTTTACGAGGACAGGCTGGTTGATTTTAGAGATAATAATGACGGCACGACCACGATTATTCTTACGGAAAACGGCCGAAAAAGAGTTCTTAAATATGAGTTTGAAAATATGCAAATCAAAAAACCAAAGGTTTGGAAGGGAGATTGGCATATTATTATTTATGATATTCCAGAAAAAAATAAGCCGGCGAGAGAGGCATTTCGCAAAAAAGTCAAAGAGTTGGGCCTGTTGGAGTTTCAAAGAAGTGTTTTTGTGTCTCCTTATGAATGCGAAGATGAGATTGATTTTGTGGCTGAATTTTTTGAAGTCGGGAAATATGTGCGGTACATAAAAGCAAAATATATTACCAACGAAGCGGAACTCAAAAAGAAATTTAAACTTTACTGATTTTTGTTTTTTTAAGCGCAAACAAAAGGTCAGATGTTTCTGCTAAAGCAGAAACATCTGACCTTTTTGGGTGTTTGCTGGATATGTTTTACTGAATATGTGAATATGTGTGTGGATATTCTCTTGCCATGTTCTCGGACATTTCTTTACTTTGTTGACAAAAATTCTGTGTTTGATACCCTCAAAACAGAGGCAGGAGGCGGATTAGAGAAGAAGGGGGGCGAGGAATGAAGATGGCGCGAATTTTGGCTGTCATTTTGGTCTCGGCGTTTTTATTTAGCCCACCCGCTTTGGCTGATCATGAAGGCAGAACCCCGAAATGTTTCTTAAAATCAAATGTTTTTGCCGACTTTGATAAAATAGTGGAAGGCATTTTAAGAATAGCGAAAAATAACGGAAAAGAGATTGACGAAAAAACAAAGTCGGAACTTAAAAAAGAACTTACCGAAATTACAATCAAACTAGAATCTTTGGTGGGAAATTTCTTTGTTGATAAAAAAGAAGATTGTCCCGCCGGCACCAAATTCGTGCCGGCAAACAAGTAAACAAATTTAGCACGAAGACCCAAAATCTTCGTGTTTTTTGTTTTACCTCGCGACAGCTGCGCAGATTATTTTTTTGACACCGGATTTTTTTAAAACACTCGCGGCCTCGTTCATTGTCGCGCCGGTGGTATAAATATCATCAACGATTACGGCGAACGGCGGAACACGGGCATCTTTTTTCAGCGCAAAAACATTTTTAACGTTTTCAAGCCTTTCTTTTTTATTTTCAATCTCGGCCTGGGGTTTCGTTTCGTGTGTTTTTACCAGCATCGGGCGGTATTCCAAAGCAAGATTTTCGGCCAGCTTTTGGCCCAAAAGCTCGGCCTGGTTGAACCCGCGCGTCCTTCTTCTTTTTTCGGTCATTGGGATTGCTGTGATTATTGGAGCTTGGGCGTATTTTAAATACGGCGCTAAATCTTTGGCCAAAATGGCCGCAAGTTCTCCCGCAATGTCTGATGCCGAATCATATTTTAGCTTGCGCAAAGCCTTTTTCATCGCCGGATGGCGGTATGAAGCGGATGTCAGGACAAAATCGGCGTTTTTCGGATAATTTATGTCGGGTTCAATGACATCTTGCCTGCATGAATCGCAGAGATATTTACCGTGTTTTGAGCATCCAAAACATGTTTTCGGATAAAAAATATCGGCCAAGGCATTCAGGTGTTTGTGGATAAACGAGTGCATTATCTAAAATTATCCTATGATATAATAAAGTAGGCAAAGCCTACATGATGCATGCCGGATTTATCGTTTTTCAAGAACTTGAAGCTTCCGACCAGCTTTTGGCCCTGGAAAAAAGGGGCTGAAAGCGTTTTGGGTATTGATTTCGGTTCTTCTTCAATAAAGCTGGTGGAACTTCGGAAGCGTCAGGAGCGGGCATCCCTCATGAATTACGGCGAACTGGCTATTGGGCCTTACGGCGGAGCCGAAGTTGGGAGAGTTACGAGGATCGTTGAGGCAAAAGCCGCCGAAGCAGTCAAAGATCTGCTTCGCGAAACGTCGGCAAAATCCAGGGAGGCAATTGTCGGAGTGCCGGTCCGCTCCAGTTTCGTTACCACAATCGAGATGCCCCTTATGAGCGAAAAAGAAATGGGAGAAGCCATAAAGTTTGAAGCGCGCAAATATATCCCCGTCCCTCTTTCGGAAGTGCTGATAGACTGGTGGATCATACCGGAGACATTTAAAGCCGGAGAGGAGGCCAACGAGGAGGACTCTTTAAGCAAAAAAAGAAAAGTCATGTCGGTGCTTTTGGTCGCGATTCATAACGAAGTAATAGAAAAGTACCGGTCTTTTATGTCGGAAGCGGGCATTAAAATTTCGGCTTTTGAAATAGAAATATTCAGCGCGGCCCGCGTTCTTGTGGGAAACGACTTGGCGCCCATTCTTTTAATCGATGTCGGCGCATCCTCTGTTAAGATGACCGTCGTAGACTATGGAATAGTGCGCGCGGTATTCGTGTACGAGCGCGGAGCGCAGTCCATGACCGACGCGGTCTCCGGAGCTCTTGGCATAGATTTTGCCCGGGCCGAAGAAATGAAACGGGCTATTGGCCTTTCGCCGAATCCCGAGCACCAGGAACTCAAAAGCGTTCTTGAGCCTCATGTGGATAACTTTTTAGGGGAGGCCGGACGCCTGCTAACGGACTACCGGCGGAAGTCGGGCAGGTCGGTAAGCCGGGTGATACTCTATGGAGGAGGAGGGGCCATGAGGGGCTTGGCCGAGAAAACGGCCCAGCGCCTGGGACTCGAGACATCGCTGGGCCAGCCGTTTAACCGCCTGGAGTATCCGCTCTTGGTTCAGCCGGCGGTGAGAGAGGCGGGGCCGGTTTTTGCCAACTCTATCGGATTAGGGATTCGCGGGTTAAAATAAACATATGCCGGAAATATCGTCATTTATTCCAAAAACGGAAGCAGTAAAGCAAATTTATTCAAGCAAAGGCTTGGGGTGGCTTATGGGTCTTTCTTCGGTTTTTTTCATACTCTCGCTCATGCTGTCTTTTGGATTGTTTTTTTACCGGGGTTTTCTTGAGACCGGGATCGCGAAGCTTTCCGATGATCTAAAAAAAGTCGAGAGCGAATTCGAGCCCTCTCTTATTTTAGAGCTTCAGGCAACCGCCAAATCTCTTGACTCGGTCAAGATTTCAATGAATAAGCACGTTGCCTTATCGCAGCTTTTTGATTTTTTGAAGGCCAACACGATTTTTGACGCCAGCTTCAGTAATTTTTCTTACGACAAAAAGTCGGTGCAAATGTCGGGAACCGCCAAATCCTACGCCGCGCTTGCACAGCAGTCCCTTGTTTTTGAAAAAAGCCGTCTGATTAAAGATGTTTTATTTTCGAATTTTTCCCTGACTTCCGAAGGGTTTGTGAATTTCAGCGTAAAATTCACGCCCGAGGCCGAACTTATTTCGTATAAACCCGTTTCCGACTAAAATGCGTTTAATTATTTCAATTCTTTTGTTGCTGGCGGGAGTGGCGATCCTTTTCTTTTGGGCCGGGGATTTGTGGCTGGACATACAGGCTTTGGGTATCGAAAAAAACGCTTATGAATCGGTCATAACTAGGTTAAACCAGTTTCGTAAAACCCGCGACGCGCTGCTTTCCAACTATAACTCCATACCGGCAAGCGAACTTCAGAAAATAAAAAACTTTCTTCCCGAAACCGTCAATTCCGGCGCCCTTGTGGTCCAAATGGCCAATATTACCAACGAGAGCGGACTTCTGCTTAAAAGCATAAACATGGGCTCCGCCGAAGAAAAAACCCCGGAAGCGCCGCTGATCTTGTCGGTTTCCGGCAGCTTCGAAAATTTTTACGCTTTTTTACAGCGTATTGAAAAAAGTTTAAGGCTGATTGATGTGAAGAGAATATCTTTTTCTTCCGGCAGGGACAATTTTTATGACTTCAGTTTAGAAGCAGGGGTTTATTTTCAAAAATAATATGACCAACTTTCGTTCCGTTATCTCCCTTGTTCTTATAGTCGCGGCCGTTCTGGGCACGGCTTTCATGTGGTACCGGTTTTTTACTTCCGCTCCTTCACCCGCCGTAAGTCTGGCGTCTTCATCCGGCCTCGCCGTCGGTTCGCAAAGTCTGCTCAAGCTTTTAGAATCTCTTGAACAGCTGAAGTTTGATCTCGCCGTTTTGGACGCCCCCGCCTATAAGAGCCTGCAGGATTTTACGCCGAATATATTATTACCCGAATCAAAGGGGCGCTCAAACCCATTTGCGCCTTTGAGATAATTGATGTCCGACGTATCTTTTATCGACCGTTTGGTTGAGGGCGGTGTTTTAAGCCAGGAAGGGGCCGCAAGAATCAAAAACGAGTCTGTTTCCGGCGCGTCCCCGGAGTCGCTGTTGTCGGGCGAAGGAATTGCCGAGGACCAGATAATAAAAGCCAAAAGCGAAACTTACGGCGTGCCGGCATATTCTCTTGGCGGACGAAAAGTAAGTTTTGAAGTTTTAAAATATATTCCCGAAGAATCGGCCCGCCACTACCAACTTGCTCCGCTAGAACTCAAAGACGGGGCTTTGAGCGTCGGTATGGTTGATCCCGCGGATGTTGAAGCAAGGGAGGCGCTTAAATTTATTTCTTCCAAAACAGGGGCCCCTTTTAAAATATATGCGATATCGGGCAAAGACCTTCAAGCAATTCTTGAAGAATATAAAAGCCTTGGGGGAGAAGTGACCAAGGTTCTTTCGGAGTTTGAGCTGGCATTACAGGAAGAAAAACCCACATCAACCGCGCGCGAAATGCTGCGCGAGGGGACTTTCGTCGAAGAGGCTCCGGTCACCAAGATGGTCGCGGTCATTATAAAACACGCCACGGAAGGACGGGCATCCGATATTCATATTGAGCCGGCCAAAGATAAGCTTAGAGTCAGGTTCAGGGTTGACGGCATTCTTTACACAAGCCTGCTTCTGCCTTTGAGTATGCACGAATCTATAGTCTCCAGAATGAAAATAATGACCAACATGAAACTGGACGAAAAAAGAAAGCCCCAAGACGGCCGTTTTTCGGCAAAAGTTGAAGGCCGAGAGATTGACTTCAGGGTTTCAACTCTGCCTACGACATTCGGCGAGAAGGTGGCCATAAGGATTCTTGACCCCGAAAGCACCATCCTTGATTTAAAGAAGGTGGGTCTCGAAGGACGCAACTTTGATGAAGTCTCAAGTGCTCTCAAACAGCCTCATGGTTTGATACTTCTGACCGGTCCCACGGGTTCCGGTAAAACAACGACGCTTTACGCGATGCTTCAGACAATAAACAATGATCGCTATAACATAGTCAGTCTTGAAGATCCGGTTGAATACAACATGACCGGGGTCAACCAGTCTCAAGTCAGGCCCGAGATAGGGTACAGTTTCGCAAACGGCCTTCGTTCTATATTACGCCAAGACCCTGATATAATACTTGTAGGCGAGATCCGCGACAAAGAAACCGCGGCTCTCGCGATTCACGCGGCTCTTACCGGACATCTTGTGCTATCAACGCTTCACACCAATGACGCCATTGGCGCGATTCCACGGCTGATAGACATGGGTGTAGACAGGTACCTGATCGCGCCGACTTTGGTTGCGGTGATAGCCCAGCGTCTGGTGCAGACTCTTTGTCCCGATTCCCGCCGGCCGATGAAGGTTGCCGGAAGCCTGAAAGAAAAATTGGAGTCGGAGCTGAAAAATGTTCCCGAGCCGACCAGAAGCCGGATAAAGATGCCGAAGGAGATTTATGAAGCGCAGGCAAGCGCGACTTGTCCCAAGGGCACAAGAGGCCGCATCGGAGTTTTTGAGGTGCTGACCGCATCAAAAGAGCTGGAAAAGGTTATTTTAACCGATCCGGGTCCGGAATCTCTTGAACAAGAAGCAAGACGCCAGGGGATGATTACCATGCGCGAAGACGGAATGCTTAAGGTTTTAGAAGGTCAAGTCGGCCTTGAGCAAATAACCCAAATATAATGAACAACAAACCAGCCAAATACGGATTTACGATAGTTGAACTTTTGGTGGTCATCGCCATAGCCGCGTTTATTTTGTCCGCGGTGTTTGTTTTTTTGCGGGACGCAAAAACCAGAGGACGCGACGCCAGACGCGAGGAAGAAATAAAACAATTGCAAAACGCACTGAACGTTTACAACGTTAACCGTCGGCAGTTCCCAGTGTGCGCTTTGAATGTCATTAACAGTTCGGATGACTGTTTGTCCCAGGCTCTTTTGGCGGACGAAGCGACAGCCGCCGTGCCGCAGGACCCGTTGGGAGGTTACGCGGGGACTTGTCTGGGGGCGGGTTCGCATGTTTATTGTTACGAATCGGCGGACGGTTCCGATTACACCTTGTATTATAATTTAGAGACGGACTCTGTCTCCGGAAAATCCGCCGGATGGCAGAGCGTCAGGCCGTAGCCGTAATTATTTATATGGAAAAGAAAATTTTCATAGTTGACGACGACGAGTTTTTGCTCGACATGTACGCGATGAAGTTCCGCGAGTCGGGTTTTGATGTTGAGGTTGCTTCATCCGGCGCGGATGCCATGGACAAGATAAAAAACGGATTAAGTCCGGACGTCATTCTCCTCGATGTGGTCATGCCGGGCATGGACGGCTTTGAATTTTTAAAAAAGACACGATCAGAACACCTTGTTCCGCAGGCGCTGGTGGTAATTTTAACCAATCTCGGCCAGAAAGAGGATGTGGAAAGGGGACTGGCGCTTGGCGCCAAAGATTATGTAATCAAGGCCCGCCACACCCCGTCGGAAATAGTCGGCAAAGTTAAGGCTATTTTGGGGCAATGAGCGATACCAGCAAACAATTCGAGGATCTGATTGCGCTTGTGGCCAAGGAAAAAGCATCCGACTTGCATCTTTCCGTCGGCCGTCACCCCACCTTGAGGATTTCCGGAGACCTTGTGTCTTTGGTAAAACATCCGGTTTTGACCGCACAGGATATTGAGAATGTTGTTTTTTCCATGCTCGGTCCCGAAGAAAAAGAAAAATTTTTAAAAAACAAGACCGCAGACCTGTCATACTCCTACGAAGACAAGGCTCGTTTTAGGGTAAACGTTTTTGTCCAGCGCGGGTTTATCTCGGCGGCGTTTCGCCTTATTCCGGTTGAAATACAGAGTATTGCCGACCTGAACTTGCCCCCGATGCTTTCGGAATTCACAAGGAACGAACAGGGTTTTTTTCTGGTTGTCGGGCCAACCGGGCACGGCAAGTCAACTACGCTTGCCTCCATGGTTGATATAATAAATCACGAGCGGGCCGAGCACATAATAACGATTGAAGATCCGATTGAGTATTTGTTTACCCAGGACAAGTCCATAATAGACCAGCGCGAAATTGGCCGGGACACCCCTGATTTTGCGTCTGCTTTAAGGGCCATGTTCCGGGAGGACGTGAACGTTGCCATGATCGGAGAGATGCGCGATCCCGAAACCATAGCCACCGCCGTAACCGCCGCGGAAACCGGACACCTTATCTTTTCTTCGCTTCACACGAACTCCGCCTCCCAGACCATAGACCGTATTATTGACACATTTTCTTCGTCCCAGCAAAACCAGATACGGACACAGCTGGCCAGCACTCTTTTGGGGGTTTTTTCCCAGAGGCTTGTGCCTAGGATTTCCGGAGGCCGGATTCCGGCTTACGAACTGCTTATTGCCAATACTCCAATCCGAAACCTTATACGCGAAAATAAAATCCACGAAATAGATTTGTTTATCGAAACCAGCTCAGAGTCTGGCATGGTTGGCCTGAACCGGTCGCTAATAGATCTGGTGCGAAGAGGCGAGATTACCATGGAGACTGCCAGAGCCTATTCGCTGAATGTTAAAAGCCTAGAACACCTGACAGGATAAACATGATTTTTTATTATCAGGCAAGGACAGAAGACGGCGCCCAAAAGACGGGGACCATCGAGGCCGCGAGCTACGATTTGGCCGTCTCTTCCCTTCAAAGGAGAGGCCTAATAATAGTAAAACTTGAGTCGTCCGAAGAACGCCAGCCCCAATGGAAAAAATTTGTTTCTTATTTTGAGAAAGTAAAAGACCGCGATGTTGTAATATTTTCAAGACAGCTGGCGACACTTTTTTCGGCCAAGGTTCCGGTGGTCGATGCCTTAAGGATTTTGATTACTGAAGCGTCCAGCGACACACTGAAGGTTAAATTGACCAACGTCGCCGACGACATACAAGGAGGGCTCCCTATTTCACAGGCTCTCGGCCGTCATCCCGATATTTTTTCCAACTTTTATATCCAAATGGTCCGTTCCGGAGAGGAGTCGGGAAAACTGGATGAAATTCTGAATTATCTTGCCGACTATCTTGAGCGTTCCTACGATCTTACATCCAAGGCCCGCAATGCTCTGATTTATCCCGGGTTTGTCCTGGGTGTATTTTTGGTTGTGGTCACAATCATGCTGGTCGTGGTCGTGCCGAAGCTGTCCTCGATAATTCTCGACCTTCAGCAGGATGTTCCGATTTATACCAAGGTTGTCATAGGCCTTTCGGAATTTTTAAGAACCTTCGGCGTTTTCTTTCTTGTCTTGGCGGCTCTGGGCGTGATTTTCGTCTGGCGTTACCGTTTGACTCCCGCCGGACGAAAATCAATGTCTAGAATACAGCTTTCCATACCGGTTTTTAAAGATCTTTATAGCCAGATTTATCTAGCGCGTTTTGCCGACAACCTTCAGACCCTTCTTTCCGGAGGGGTAAGCGTCGTGAGATCCCTTGAGATTTCCGCGGATGTGATAGGCAATGAAATTTACTCGGAAATAATAAAAGAGGCGCGCGACTCGGTCAGAGCCGGCTCCCCCATTTCCTCCGCTCTTGCCAGATACGAGGATGTTCCGCAGCTTGTTTCGCAAATGATAAAAATAGGGGAAGAAACCGGAAAACTGAATCAGATTCTGGCCACGCTTTCGCGGTTTTACACCAGGGAGGTCAACAACACCCTTGAAAGGCTGGTCAGCCTTATTGAGCCCGCGCTTATCGTTTTTCTCGGCTTGGGGGTTGGAATAATAGTCGCCGCGATTCTTGTACCCATTTACAGCATATCGGCCGGGGTTTAGCGTTATGCACACCCCCGCTTTGCGTTTAAAGCGCGAAGGTTTACAATTAAAGTATCGAAGTTTCAAGGTCGATTAAGTTTTTTATCTTTCTAAGCTTTAAAAAATGTTTAAATCAAATAAAAAGTCTGGTTTTACTCTGATTGAGCTTCTGGTCGTTATCGCTATAATAGGCGTTTTGGCGTCGGTTGTTCTTGCCTCTCTAAATAGCGCCCGAAAGAAATCCCGCGATGCTCGCCGCGTGGCTGACATAAAACAAATTCAGCTGGCGCTCGAGCTTTATTCCGACTCCAAGGGCGAATATCCCGACGATTTGTCCAAATTGGCTCCCGACTTCATTGCTTCGGAACCAAAAGATCCGGTCGGACAGATTGATTATCTGTACAACTCGTATATTTCCTCAACTATTGAGGCGGCTGGAGATTGCGATGAGGCTTCGGCGGAAACCTGCCTTTATTACCACCTAGGGGCAAATCTTGAAGAGTCAACCAACCCGGCCCTCAAAAGCGATCGTGATTTTGACGGAGATGTGGTCAAGGGCGCCGAATCGGGCATCCCGCCGGTGGAAGACGGCTGTTCTGATGAGACAACCCGTTTTTGTTACGACGTAACTCCGTAGGAAAGTTTTTGGGCTGTATTTAGCGGAAGAAATCCCCCCAAGCGGGGGATTTCCGTGTTTTTAGTGTTAGAATTTTAATAATGGAACAGATTGCGGTTTTTGTTTTGGGCCTTATTTTCGGAAGTTTTGCCAACGTTATTGTTTTTCGCCTGAATACCGGCGAGTCTCTGATTTTTGGAGGCTCGCGCTGTTTTTACTGCGGACGGAACTTAAGATGGTTTGAACTTATTCCGGTGGTTTCTTTTTTGGCTTTGCGGGGGAAATGCCGAAGCTGCGGGTCAAAAATTTCTTGGCAGTATCCGGCGGTTGAATTAGCAAGCGGAGCGCTGTTTTTACTTCTCTGGTCAGAGCCGGGCTCTTACCAGCTTGGTAAGAGCCCGGCTCTGACCATAACGGCTGTTTTGTTTTTCTGGCTTCTTTTGGTCATTTCCGTCTACGATATCCGTCATAAAATTATTCCCAATCCGCTTGTTTATTTCGCAATTTTAACCGCTGTTTTGTTTTTGGGTTTTGTAAATTGGAATTTAATGGATAATTTGAAATTGATAATTGAAAATTTAGCCGCTGGTTTTGGTTTATTCCTTTTTTTTGGCGTCCTGTGGTTTGTTTCCGGTGGCCGCTGGATGGGTTTCGGAGACGCCAAGCTCGCTCTAGCTTTGGGGATCATGCTTGGCTGGCCGTTGTCTTTGGCTGCGTTTTTCATGTCTTTTTGGCTCGGAGCCCTTTTGGGTCTTCTATATAAATTCTCAAACAGGTCGGCTGGTTTTAAAACACAAATGCCCTTTGCTCCATTTTTGTCCGCGGGAGGCCTTGCGGCGTATTTGTGGGGAGAGAAAATTATATTCTGGTACTTATCTTTGCTATAATAAACGAATGAGAGAGCGGTTTATTTCCGGGTTCACCGTTGTGGAGCTTGTCGTAACAATAAGCATTTCACTTATAATTTCCGCCATAGTTTTGGCGGATTTTCCAGAGTTTTCGAGGCGCCTTGAACTTTCGCGAACAGCTCAGGCGATAGCCGCGTCTTTCAGGCAAACCGAATCGGCGGCACTCGCGGTTCGCGAGTTCGGGATCGGTTTTTTCCCGGCCTACGGCCTGCGCTTCGAATCTCCTTTTCCGGCAAAATCCTATGTTTTTTTCGCCGATTTGGATTCCGACCGCCTTTATGACGGTGAGGAGGAAAAAGCCGACGAATTTATGATTAACGGCTTGCCCGCCGTCTCAAGAATTTGCGCGGGATTCAAATCCAGTCCGCCGGGAGACTGTTCGATCAGCCGGCTTGATGTGGTCTATGTGCGCCCGAACCCCGATATATTCATATCGACGGACAAGGGGCCGTATTCGGATGTGGCGATAGTGATAAACCTTTCGACCGGAGAAGAAAAAAAAATTATAATTTGGACAACCGGACAGCTGTCCGTTGAATGATTATGAGCAAAGGATTTACCCTGCTTGAAACCATGGTGGCTATATCGATTTTGGCTCTGGCGCTTGCCGGAGTGCTGTCGCTCGCTTCTCTGGGTGTTCGTTCGTCTTCGGGAGCAGCTAATCAAATCAGGGCGTTTTTTCTGGCGAGCGAGGCGGTAGAATACGTAAGAAATAAACGCGACAGCAATGTTATGGCCGGCGCCGACTGGCTGGCTGGTCTTGGCGGATGCGAATCCGGCTGTTATATAGACGCTTATAATGACACTATTACAACTTGCGTCGGAGGCTCTTGCCCGAAAATAAAATTCGATCCGGAAACGAATATTTTCGGATATCTGTCCGGCTCGGAAACCGTTTTTACGAGAGAGGTTGCCATAACACAAGTTGTTTCTTACGAAACAAAACTAACCTCAAAGATTTCTTGGATGCAAGGAGGGATTTCCAGAGAGTTTGTTTTGGAGGAACGCCTTTTTAATTTATCTTTTTGACTTTATGCTTAACCGAGGATTTACATTGCTTGAAATGGTGGTTGCGGTAGGCGTGTTTTCCGTGGCCATTTTGCTGGCGACGTCTTCTTTTTTAAGCCTGCAAAATTCAGAAAAGAAAATCCAATCCGCGGTAAATATTCAGAATAATCTACGTTTTGCCATGGAGGTGATGGCCAAAGAGATACGCACCGGCGGGTCTTATCATTGCGGGACAGATCCCGGGACAGAGCCCTTGGACTGCCTGTCGGGTTCTTCGTCCTTGACTTTCAAAAATGCCTTGGGACAGACGGTAATCTACAGAAAAATAGATTCAAGCATTCAAAAATCTTCGGACGGCGGGATAATTTTCCAGCCACTTACCTCATCGGATATTAAGGTAGACGAGTTAAAATTTTATGTTGTCGGAGCTTTGTTAAACGACGACATACAGCCCCGTGTTTTAATTAACATTAAATCCTCGGGGCAAGTCGGGACCGGTTTAAATGAGATAAGCTTACAAACTTCAGTTTCACAGAGAAAACCGGCGCCATGAAAAAAACTACGCCTGCCGATAGGCGGGGATTCACATTATTATTTGCGGTGCTTTTTATTTCGGCCATGCTTGCTTCAAGTATCGGTCTTTCCGGTCTGATAATAGGCCAGGTTCGGCTTTCCGGAACAGGGCGGGATTCCCAGTTTGCTTTTTACGCCGCCGATTCCGGAGCCGAATGCGCGTCGTACTGGGACAGAGTCAATAACGCTTTTGCCACCTCGAGCTCCTCGGATATAGTTTGCGCCGGACAAAGCCGGTCTGTGGGCGGGGCGCTTACAAGTTCGTTTGATTTGGACTTCACCAACGATTCTTGCGTTAGCGTTACCGTCGATAAATCCAATCCGGCCGAAACGATTATAACTTCGATCGGCCATAGTCCTTGCAACGGCAGAAGAGTGGAAAGAGGTCTGGAGGTTAGATATTGACATGGACAAGGTTGAGGCCAAAAAGCGCATAGAAAAATTAAAAAAGGTGATTGAACATCACCGCTATTTATATCATGTGCTTGATAAGCCCGAAATTTCCGATGCCGCCCTTGATTCACTTAAGCACGAACTAAAAAAACTCGAAGACGAATTTACGGATTTGGTTACCCCGGACTCGCCAACCCAAAGGGTTGGCGGCAAGGCACTTAAAGAATTTAAAAAAGCGCCTCACGCCGTTTTGATGCTTTCTTTGGAGGATGTTTTTTCAAAAGAGGAGGTTTGGGACTGGATTTCAAGAAACACTAAAATTGTTTCGGCGTCGGGCGAGGCTGAGCT
>Ga0156121_105_pt3 | contig 31149 bp, 29 predicted proteins | sample RifCSPlowO2_02_FD_107774 | JGI IMG/M metagenome (GOLD analysis project Ga0156121, IMG submission 107774) | Candidatus Niyogibacteria bacterium RIFCSPLOWO2_02_FULL_45_13
CTAAACATTCAAAACAGGGTGCATTTTTTGGGCAATCTTTCTCATGACGAGCTCGCGCGCTACTATGCCATTTCCCATGTTTTCGTCAGACCGTCGCGTTCGGAAGGCCTGGGCTCGGCCTTTCTGGAAGCCATGGCCGCGGGTTTGCCGGTAATAGGCACAAGGGTCGGCGGTATCCCTGACATACTCCAGCATAATTTCAACGGCCTCTTTTGCGAGGTTGACGATATTGAAGATCTGATTTTGAAAATGAAAAGATTTTTGCACGATTTGGACTTTGGCCGGAGTATTGGCGCGAATGCGAAAAGGTTTGCGCTCGAGAATTATTCTTGGGATAAAATTGCCCAAAAAATGTCGGCGATTTTTTTTCGTTTATTAAGGCCATGAAAATTTTAATCGCAACTCCGATTTTTCCGCCCGACATAGGAGGGCCGGCGACGTACAGCAAAATACTTGCGGACGAATTGCCTAAGCGCGGAGTTGATGTTGATATTTTGTCTTACGGCTTTATAAGCCCCGGAGCACCCAAAATTTTTCGCTATTTATTTTATTTTCTTAAAATTTTTAAGCGGGCGCTTGACGCTGACTTGCTTTACGCTCAGGACCCTGTTTTTGGGCTGGCCCCCTGCGTCGCGTCTTTAATTTTACGAAAGCCTTTTGTTTTGAAAGTGGTTGGCGACTACGCGTGGGAGCAGGGGGTTAATCGTTTTGGTGTTAAGGAGCTGTTGGATGAATTTCTTAATACGCCATACGGCTGGCGTATTGAATTTTTGCGTTTTGTTGAAAAATTTGTTGCGAATCGTGCCCATGCGGTTATAACGCCAAGCCAATACCTAAAATCAGTTGTTGAAAAATGGGGGGTAGGGCCGGAAAAAATTCATGTGATTTATAACTCGGTTAGTGTTTCTGAAATTTCTGAAAGCAAAGAAGGGTTAAAGCGGGAATTAGATTTGGGCGGGAAAATTTTAGTAAGTATCGGTCGTCTTGTGCCGTGGAAGGGTTTTGAGATGCTTATTGAGCTTATGCCCGAAATTTCAAAAAAATATCCGGACGCGCAGTTATTAATAATCGGCTCCGGCCCAGAACTAGAAAAACTAAACGCTAAACGCTCTACGCTAAACGCTAACGTGAAATTTTTAGGCAGCTTACCTCACGAGTGGGTTCTAAAATATCTCAAAGCTGCGGATATTTTTCTGCTTAACACCGGCTATGAGGGCTTTTCGCATCAGATTTTGGAAGCGATGGCCGTGGGCGTGCCGGTTATCAGTACGCACTCGGGAGGCAACCGGGAGATTCTTAAAGACCGTCAAAATTGTCTGGTCGCGGGTTATAATGAAAAAGAAGCGTGGATTGGCGCAATTTTTGAATTTCTTGAAGACCAGAACTTGTATTCCAATATTTTGCAAAATTCCAAAATAGATTCTGCGCGCTTTTCGGGCCAAAATATGATTGAGGAAACGTTAAAAGTTTTAAATGAAGTTAATGCCAAAACCGATTAATAAAAAACGAGTGATGGTTTTCGGGACATTTGACCGATTGCACCACGGACATCTTTCTTTTCTGAAACAGGCCAAGCGTCACGGTGACGAACTGATTGTTGCGGTCGCGAACGACAGGATTGTGCAAATGCTTAAAAATAAAAAACCATTGCACGATTCAGAAAAACGGCGCGGAGACGTCGCACAAATAAGCGGAGTCACAAACGCTGTCATCGGCGACGACACGCTCGGGACATACTCAATCGTTAAAAAACACAAACCAGACGTAATTTGTTTGGGTTACGACCAAAATGAATTAAAAAATGATCTGAAAAACAACATCAAAAACGGAAATGTTCCCGAAGTTCGCTTAATAACATTAAAACCCCATTTCCCACAAAAGTTTAAGACATCTATTTTAGAGAAATTAGATAAAAATGACAGATAAAGAAACAATGGTTTGTCAAAACTGCAAGCAAAACTTCGTAATTGAACCCGAAGATTTTGAGTTTTACGAAAAAATAAAAGTCCCTGCGCCAACTTGGTGCCCCAAGTGCCGGTTTCAGCGGCGGCTCTCTTTTTGGAATTTAATAAATCTTCATAAAAGAAGATGCGATTTATGTGGCAAAGACATGGTTACGAATATTTCGTCCGACAAACCATTCAGGGTTTATTGTCCTGATTGCTGGTGGTCGGACAAATGGGATGCATACGAATACGGACGGGATTACGATTTTTCGCGTCCGTTTTTTGAGCAATTTAAAGAACTTTTGCATGAAGCTCCGCTTTTGGGGCTCGCCATTGATCCAGACGTTGTAAAGGATTCGCCATATAACAATAATGCGGGGCATTTAAAGAATTGTTATCTTCTTTTTCATGCTTATTTAAATAAGGATTCTGCGTACGGCGCCGTTTTGTGGCACAACGAATCGGTCATGGACTGCGCTTTTATGCACACAAACGAGCTTTTGTACGACTGCATGCATTCCCATAAGTGCAGTAAATGCGTTGGTTCAAAAAGGCAGGCCATAGAATCTAGAGAATGTTTTTTCTGCCGAGACGTTATAAATTCGCAAAATTGCTTCGCCTCGGCAAATTTACATAACAAAAAATACTATATTTTCAACAAGCCGTACTCAAAAGAGGATTATTTCAAGGAAATCGCCAAATACGACCTCGGCTCATATAAAACTTATCAGGAAGTGAAAAAACTGGCTGAAGAGCATTGGAAGAAATTTCCGCCCAAACCGCGTTATGACAATTTTTCCGTAAACTCCACAGGCGATTTTATTTTTTATTCAAAAAATTGTAAAGAGTGTTTTGAGGTAGTGGGTACGGAAGACTCCAAATACATGTTTTTGGTATCAGATGGGCCGGTTAAAGATTGTTACGATATTTCGGCTAGTTGGGGAGACAATTTCTCCTTGTCTTACGAATCGGTGATATCTGGTAATCACACTTCAGGTATTCGGTTCTGTCAGGGTGCGGGTATGGGAATACAAAATGCGGAGTATTCTCACCATTCCTTGTTAAAAGGCTCAAACCATTTCGGCTGCGTTTCAGTAAAGGGCGGGGACCATATTATTTTAAACAAACGTTATTCCGAAAAAGAATTTGCAGAACTTCGCGAGAAGATAGTTAAACACATGAACAATGCGCCGTATGTGGATAAAAAGGGGAGGGTATATAGATACGGAGAATTTTTTCCGCCAGAACTATCCGTTTTTGGTTATAACGAAACAATTGCCCAAAACGCCTTTCCTCTTACGAAAAAAGAAGCTGAAGAACAGGGTTACCAGTGGCACGGAGAAAACAGAAGAGAATACCAAACAACGAAAAAAGCGATTGATCTACCCGACCACACCAAAGAGGCGCCAGACAGCGTTCTCAACGAAATTTTGGAATGCTCAAAATGTGGGAGAGGATATAAGATTATACACATGGAGCTGAAATTTTTGCGTGAAATGAATTTGCCTTTGCCTAGAGAATGCCCAATCTGCCGTATTAACGAGAAATTCTCTTTTCACATTAAAAGTCTCCGTATTTTAAAACGCGTATGTTCTAAGTGCGCAACAATTTTTGAGACCTCGTATTCCGAAGACGAAACCCCGTATATTTTATGTAAGGATTGTTATCAAAAAGAGGTTATTTAGTTCATTCTAATATTCTTGAGAATTTGAGAATAGATTAAAATGCAAAAAGAAATTAAACAATGCCAAAACTGCAAGCAAAACTTCGTAATTGAACCCGAAGATTTTGAGTTTTACGAAAAAATAAAAGTCCCTGCGCCAACTTGGTGCCCCAAGTGCCGGTTTCAGAGGAGGATTTCTTTCCAGAACCTGATGAATCTTTACAAAAGAAAATGCGACCTTTGTGGAAAAGATTCCGTTTCAATGTACGCGCCCGAAGCGCCGGTGAAAGTCTATTGCCCAGACTGCTGGTGGTCGGATAAATGGGACGCGTATGAATACGGCAGGGATTATGACTTTTCGCGCCCGTTTTTTGAACAGATTAAAGAATTATGGCGGGAGGCACCGCTCCTCGGTCTTTCCATAGGCAAAGAATCTCTGGCCACGTCGCCTTACACAAATCACACCGACCACCTTAAGAATTGCTATCTTGTTTTTAACGCCGATTTTAACGAAGATTGCGCATATGGGCTTTATCTTCTGCACAGCAAATCTACTTTAGACAGTTCTTTGATGCACACCTGCGAGCTTCTATACGATTGCGTGAATTCTTTTAAAACCAGTCGCTGTATAGGCACGAGAAACCAGACTCAAGAATCTTTTGACTGCGCATTTTGCAGTTCGGTAAGTGGCTGTCAAAATTGTTTCGCTTCGGTTAACCTACGAAACAAAAAATATCATATTTTTAACAAGCCGTATTCAAAAGAGGATTATTTCAAAGAAATCGCCAAATACAACCTTGGTTCATATAAAACCTATCAGGAAGTCAAGAAACTGGCCGAAGAGCACTGGAAAAAATATCCGCCCAAACCGCGTTATGATGATTTTTCCGTGAACTCCACCGGCAACTATGTTTTCCAGTCAAAAAATTGTAAAGAATGTTATGAAGTCGGTTTTGCCGAGGATTGCAAATTTATTTCCATGCTTTGTGATCCGCCGATTAAAGACTGCTACGACGTTTCTTTCTGGGGGAATAATCTGACATTGGCTTATGAATGCAACGTGGTCGGAGAGAATGCTTCAAATATGCGTTTTTGTCAGGAAGCCGGGATTAACTTGCATAGCGCCGAATACTGCAAGCTTTCAACCGGCGGTTCAAACCACTTTGGCTGCGTGGCTGTGAAAAAGGGCGACTATGCCATTTTGAACAAACGATATGAGAAAGAGGAATTTGAAGAACTGCGCGCGCGCATCATAAAGCATATGGACGAGATGCCGTACGTTGACAAAAACGGCCGGGTTTATAAATACGGCGAGTTTTTTCCAAATGAAGTGAATCCTTACGCTTATAACGAAACAATCGTCAGTAATTTTTTTCCGCTTTCCAAAGAAGAAGCAGAGAAGCAAGGTTATTGGTGGCGGGAGGAGGATAAAAAAGAATACCAGACGACCAAAAAATCTGCTGAATTGCCGGACCATATTAAAGACGCGCCGGATAATATTTTGCAGGATATAATTGAATGTCAAAAATGCGCTCGCGGATATAAAATAATCCCGATGGAATTTAAGTTTTTGCGCGAAATGAATCTGCCCCTGCCCCGTGAATGCCCGTTTTGCCGTATAAACGAGAAATTCGCCATATGGGTCAAAAACCTGCGTATTTTCAAACGAGAATGTTCCAAATGCGGCGCTGATTTTGAAACCTCATATCCTCAAGACGAAGTGCCGTACATTTTGTGCAAAGAATGCTATCAGGGAACACTTGAATGATTTCTAAAACGCCAAAATTTGATAAGGCGCTGGATGAATATTTTGCCGGTTTGAAATTGGATGAAAAAGGGGGCCAATGGCGGATTTGCCGTTTTTCGGGCGAAAAATTTTATATCCGCCCAGAGGACGTTGAGTTTTACAAACGCATGCGCGTGCCGCTGCCGACCTTATCGCCAAACGAGCGGCACAGACTTAAACTTGCCTTTTTTAATTCATTTAATCTGTTTAAGGTAAAGTCCGCCTATTCCGGCAAAACAGTAATCGCCGCGGCTCCACCGAATACGCCTTACAAAATCTGGGAGCATAAAATTTGGTTTTCTGACGCCTGGGACCCGCTAGATTACGGCAAAACGTATGACGAGAACGAGTCCTTTTTTAAACAATTTCACACACTTACTCTTGATATTCCGCGCCCGGATTTATATGTTGATCCGGCAAGCGTCAACAGCGATTACACCCATAATTCCCTAAAGCTGAAGAATTGCTACTTTGTTTTTGAGTCAGTTGAATCCGAAGATTGTCTTTACGGCGTGTATGCTTATACTAAAAATTCAATTGATGGTTTTGGTCTCGAAAACAGCGACACTAGCTACGCTGATTTTATTTCGTTTCATCTTTACAACTGTTTTTGGTGTGAACACTCGCGAAACTGCCAAAACTCCTATTTTCTTTACGACTGTCGGAGTTGCGAATATTGTTTTATGTGCGTCAATTTGAGGAATAAAAAATATCATTTTTTAAATAAGCCGTTGGGCAAGGAAGAATACGAAGCGAAAATAAAAGAAATTAATCTCGGCAATCGTGAGGTTGCGGAAAAATACAAAAAGGAATTTGAGGAATTAAAGAAACAAGCAGTCCATAAGCCGGATCACAATGAGAAGGCAATAAACAGCACGGGGGACTACGTTACCAATTCACGAAATTGTTTTGAATCTTCTATCGTGAGGGATAGCGAAAATTCCGCCTATTGTCTCGGGGGTTTTAAAATTAGGGATTCTTACCATATGGCAGGTGGAACAAATATTGAGGCAAGTTATGAATCTCAAGCCGTTAATTCTTACGGCGTAAAATTTTGTCTTTGGGCAGAAGAAAGTCGGGACCTGGAATATTGTTTTGATTGTAGTAAATGCGAAAATTGTTTTGGCTGCGTTTCTTTAAAAAACAAGAAGTTTTGCATTTTTAATGAGCAATATTCGGAAGAAGAATACTGGAAATTGATTGATAAAATAAAAGCAAAAATGCTTGCAGATGGCGAATACGGAGAATTTTTTCCGTCATACATTGCTCCCATTCCTTATAATCTATCAATTGCCATGTCTTATGTTGGGTATGATAATATTGAAACCGCGAAACAATACGGATACGCAATTGAAGAAATTCCGGAATCAAAAGACGAGGTGGCAGATGAGACCGTTGAAGTCGAAACACTGCCGGCGGACATTAAAAATGTTTCGGATAATATTTTAAATAAAATTATTTTTGATAAGAAAAATAACCGAAAGTTTCGGTTTATTAAAACCGAGGTGGATTTTTATCGAAAATATAATATACCTTTGCCAGCCGAAAATCCGACAACACGCATAGAGAATATGCGGAAGAAAGCGGGCACTATTAAATTTGATATCCACGAAAGAATTTGCCCTAAATGCGGCATTGAATTTGAGACGGTTTATCCGCTCGACGACCCGCGCATAGTTTATTGCGAGCCGTGTTATCTTAAAGAGGTTGTATAGGTTATATAAACATGAAAATCCTGATGTTTTCGGCTGACCCGACGATTTTGGATAAAGAGTCCTCGGCGGGCAAAAGGATGGAGGAGTATGGCAAGCGAGTTGAAAAACTTGATATTTTGGTCTTAACCCCCCACTTGGACATCCGATGTCCAAGTGGGGTTGAGTTGGCGGGCAATACTAAGGCGCATGCGCTGACGGGAAAGTTTGCGCGATTTTTAAAAGCATATTTTAAGGCATGGCGAATGTTGGGACGGGAAAAATATGATTTGCTTGTGGCGCAGGATATTGAGCATGCTTTTGTTTGTTGGCTTCTCGCTTGGACACGCCGTGTCCAAGTTGGCGGGGGGGACACGGCGTGTCCAATGTGGCAGATGCAGATTCATGCCGATATTTTCAGCCCGTATTTTACTAGACACTCGGTGTTTAATAAAATACGGGCCATGCTTGCTAAATTTCTAATTCCTCGCGCGTCGTGCGTCCGCGTTGTTTCAGAAAGAATAAAAAAGTCCGCGATACGGACATGCAATGTCCGTACGGACATTGCATGTCCGGAGATTGCTGTTTCGCCGATTTTGACGGAGTCGGCCGATTTAAATGTTGAGCCGAAAAAATTTCCGGAATTTGATAAAACGATTTTGATGGTTTCGCGCTTGGCCAGCGAGAAAAATGTTGGGCTCGCGATTGATGCGATGGCGGAAGTTCTAAAAAAACATCCGAAAGCCGGATTAATAATAGTCGGCGATGGCCCGGAACGCGAAGCACTGGAGCTAAAAACTAAAAGTTATAAGTTGCAAGCCAATGTTAAATTTAAGGGCTGGCAAAACGATACGGCGCCGTATTACAAGGGCGCGGACATTTTTTTGCTGACTAGCTGGTACGAGGGATGGGGGATGAGCGCGGTTGAGGCAATGCGCTATGGCGCGGCGGTTGTGATGGATGATGTGGGCCTTGCGGGAGAGGTGGTTGAAGACGGAAAAACAGGCCTTGTTGTGCCGGTAGGCGACAAAAACGCCCTAGTTGGCGCAATTACGCGCCTTTTGGAAAATGATGAATTGAGGCGCTATTTAGTTGAAGAAGCGGCTAAAAAGGTTCAAAAACTGCCATCGGCGGAGGAATATTATGAGCGTATGGTTGATTCATGGCAAAAATGCGCTTGACATTTTGTGGCCCGTGCTTTATAATTGCCTAGGATTTAAGGAGCAGACATGTTTAGGGGTAAATGAACGGAAAGTAGTCTTTTCACCCCAAAAACAGCAAAGGAGGACGGGCCTTGAAACACATCGTTGTGGTGGCGTGTCACTTCGAAAGCCCTACAAAACTATGTAAAACAACCATAACTCGTCTGCATGCGGCATTGAAAATGTCTGACAAGGGTGACCAAATAATTGTGACCGGTGACGTGCCTTATAAATCTGGCGGGTTAAAGACCACGCTAGCCAAATTGATGAAGGCTTGGCTGGTGGATAAAGGGTTTCCGGCGGAGCGGATTTCTATAAGTCGAGACGGAGTGGGAACTTTTTCTGAGGCCAGACTGACATGTGAACTTTTGAACGGGGTTGGAGAAATCTTCGTGATCTCATCCGGATGGTATCTGTTTCAGGGAAAGCCGATTTGGTGTCGTCGCGGAAAAGAAAACGGTATTAAAGTTTCTTTCGTCCCTGTTTCAGGCACTGGAGGACGGCGAACGGTTTTGCTGTATACTATCATTGGTGTTGCTGTCCGTGCAGCAATCTTGTTGGGGGTTGAGTCAATACTGGAGAACCGTCTCACGGCATCCCAAGAAAGCCGTAAAAAAGGTTTTACTTTTGACGGATGTAGATAAGAATTTTAGCCAGAACCTTGTTCTGGCTATTTTTGTTTTATTGAGTTAAAATTTATTTTTGACGAAACTTTTAATTATCACTCAAAAAGTTGATAGCTCTGACCCGATTTTGGGGTTTTTTGTGCGCTGGATAGAAGAGTTTTCAAAATATACCGAAAAATTAACGGTAATTTGTCTTGAAAAAGGCGAATATAATTTGCCCGAAAATGTTAAAGTGTTGTCGCTTGGTAAGGAAAATCTGAATCTGGGATCGAATCCCAGTAGTAGATCACTGGGATTCGATCCCAGGAAAACCAGAAAATTAAAATATCTTTTTAATTTTTATCGCCACATCTGGCGCGAGCGCAAAAATTACGATGTCGTATTCGTGCATATGAATCCGGAATATGTAATTTTAGGTTGGGCGGATTGGAAAATTTTGGGTAAAAAAATCGCGCTTTGGTATGTGCATAAATCCGTAGATTTTAAATTGCGCCTTGCCGAAAAGTTGGCCGATAAAATTTTTACGGCATCAAAAGAAAGTTTTCGTCTGCCATCAAAAAAGGTTGAAATCGTGGGGCACGGAATAGATATAAACAAATTTTCAATTTTAAATTTTCAATTTTCAAATAAACTCCGAATAATTACTGCGGGGAGAATTGCGCCTGTGAAAAATCTTGAAATGCTGATTGAGAGTTTTGGAATTTTGCAAAATTCCAAAATAGATTTTGAGGCCAGAGTAGCGGGGGGGCCGATTACTAAAGCGGACAAAAATTACTTTGAAAAGTTAAAGTTGCTTGTTAAGCAAAAAGGCTTGGAAAATACCGTCTCGTTCGTCGGCCCAATTTCTTATCCGCAGATAGCCGATTTTTATCACGAAGGCGATATTTTTGTAAATTTAAGCGAAACAGGAAGCCTTGATAAGGCCGTACTTGAAGCGATGGCCTGCGGACTTTCCGTCATTACTTCAAACGAGGCGTTTAAAAATATTCTGCCTCCGCGATATTTTTTAGATCAAAAGACCCCGGAAGCTCTGGCAGAAAAATTGCAAAAACTGCTTGGTGAAAATCGACCCAATCTTGAACTTCGGGATATTGTGGTGCAAAATCATGGTTTGGACAAACTTATTAAAAAAATTGTTTCGGCGCTTTAATGACTTATTTATCCGTCGTCATCCCAATTCATAACGAAGAAGAAATTCTGGAAAGCGAAATTCGCGCTTTGTTGCCCGCGCTTGACGCGGCCTTAAAAGGAGGCGACTACGAAGTTTTGTTGGTAGAAAATGGAAGCTCCGACAAAACTTCTGATATTGCCGCGGAACTTGTTCGCAGTTATCCCAAAATTCGCGTTATTTCCATGGAAAAACCGGACTACGGAGGCGCCATGAAGGAGGGAATTTTACAAAGCAAAGGAAAATATACGGCAATTTTTAATATTGATTTTTGGGATATCGAAGCCCTTAAAAAAGCTCTTCATTTGTTTGAGAACGAAGATAAAGATGTGGTTGTTTGTTCAAAAACAATGAAAGGCTCAAGAGACACACGTTCGCTTAAAAGAAGAATCATAACGCGCTCTTTTAATTTGGTTCTTCGCATGTTTTTTGGATACAAGGGCACGGATACTCACGGAATTAAATTTTTCCGTACCGCGCGTATTGTGCCCATCGTCCGCAAATGCTGGACGGGAGGGGGAATGTTGGATACGGAATTTTTACTGCGCTCTCAATACGACGGTTTAAATATGTCCGAAATTCCGGTGGTCTGCGTTGAGAAAGAAAAGAGAAAAAGTTTTTTTGGAGTAGCAAAGCACGGACCCGGCGTTTTGAGAGATCTGGCCAAGCTTTTCGCGGAATTGCGCCTTTAAGGGCCGGCGTGATAAAATCTCTTTAACGTGAGTTCAATTTTAATTACCGGAGGAGGCGGATTTCAGGGAAGCCATCTGACAGAATATTTGGTTTCCAACGGACACAAGGTCTCCGTTTTAAATACTCATTCCAAAACCGCGCTTAATAACTTGTCATCGGTTGCCGATAAAGTAAATTTTTTTTGGGGAAACGTTACCGATAAGGAATTTGTCGAAAAAAGCGTCCGCGGAAACGATGTCGTTTTTCATCTAGCCGCGCATGTTAACGTGGACGAGTCGCTGAAAAATCCCGATGTTTTTTTCCAGGTGAATGTTTTAGGAACCCACAATGTTCTTGAGGCCGTAAGAAAGTGCGGTTCGCGCCTGATTTTTGCTTCAAGCCGGGAAGTCTACGGAGACGGACGGGACCTAAAAGAGGGCGAAAAACTTTCGGAGTCCTCGGAAATGAAGCCGGCAAGTCCCTACGCGGACTCAAAGGCCTCTGCCGACAGAATGTGCCATTCTTACTTTAAATCTTTCGGAACAAATGTAACGATTGTCCGGCCGTTTAATGTTTTTGGCGAACGCCAAAAAGGAGGAAAGTTCGGAGCGCTTATCCCCATTCTAACGGAGCGCGCTTTGGGCGGAGAAAATTTGGGAATTTTCGGCGACGGGTCGGCAACAAGAGATTATACTTACGTCAGCGATATCATACAGGCTTATAACTTGGTTTTAAACAGTCCTTCATTAAAAGGGCGTGCAATAAATTTCGCAAGCGGAGTTGAAACCAGCGTCAAAGACATAGCGGAATACATTGCCCGCAAACTGGGGGTGAGCGTTATACATCTTGAGGCCCGCCCCGGGGAAGTCCTTCGGGCCCCTGCCGACATATCGCTTGCCAAAAGTCTCGGCTACGACCCTAAAGTAAATATATGGGAAGGCATTGACCGTTACATTGACTGGGCAAAAAAACAATAAATTTTTGACTTGACAAACCCAAGATAATTTGCTACACTTCAAGACAGAGTAGGCAAGCTCGGGGTTCCGACATTGGGTCGGAATGAGGGGCGAGCCAATAAGAGGAGGAAGCAGAAATGGCAAAAAAAGAGGTGGCGGCGATTGTCAGCGGAGCGGGTTGGATCGCGGATTTCACGGTCCAGTTGGTAGCGAATCTCAAAGCCCGCGGCTGCACTGCCGAGGAGATTCATTCTCTTGTGACGACCGACGCCAAGCCGGCGATTGATAAAATCGCCGACGAGGTCGCAAGTTTCATCGGCAGAATCAAAAACATTTTCAGGGTCGTGGTTGACTGCGGTCAAACCCTGGCGCAGATGATCGCGGCCGGCAAGTATAACCGAGTCAATTCCGACATCACGAACGCCAATTTTCCAATAATCGGAAGCGGGAAGAAAAATGTTGCAGTTGAGCTTGTCCATTTCAACCGGTACATAGAATCAAACGAGGCGATCCGCGAGCTCGACCGGATGGGTATGAGGCCTGCGACCATAGAGGAACTGCTGGCTTTTGGCGCGAAGTATCCGGAAGTCCAGCGCGAGTTTCCGATCCTCGCTCTTGGTTCTGTCTGGCGGTACAGGAGTAGCGACCGCTACATTCCGTGCCTCTACAGGGTCGGTTCTGAGCGCTACCTGGATCTGGGCTGGATCGGGAGCGGCTGGCACGGGATCTGCCGGTTCGCCGCCGTCCGCAAGTAGCTTCATTAATCCTTGGGACAATGGTTCCTCAATCCTTTTCGGACCTTTGTTCCTTGGGTTTCGTCTGTTCGGCCCTCGACGCAGCATATCGCGTCGAGGGCCTTTTCTTTTTCAAAAAAAATTATAGAGTGAAAAAGGATAGTAGATGTGTATGCGCGGGGTTAAGGCTCCGCGCCATCGAATTCCGGGATTTTAGAAATCAGAATAAGAGCGGTTACGGCTTCTCTTGGCGCGTTTCTTTACATCTCTAAAAAATGAAGCTACTTGGTGCAAAGTATTAAGGAATAATAAAGATTCCGAATAAGATACAACTCCGAGAGTATTCAAGGAGTAGTGGCATAGACGATACTTTGTACATTGGTTCTGTCTGGCAGAACAGGAATAGCAACCGCAACATTCCGTGCCTCAACAGGAACGGTTCTAAGCGCAACCTGAATCTGAACTGGATCGAGAACGGCTGGAACGAGATCTACCGGTTCGCCGCCGTCCGAAACTCGCTTCGTTTTTCTCCGCCGCTAATCGGCGGAGTTTTCTTTTGTGAGTTGTCGCAACCAGCCGCCAAGCATTTTACCGACTTCGTTGAGTTTTTCTGAAAGAAAGATAAACTTTTTATTATCAAGCGCCTTAATTTCCCACGAAATTTGCAAAAAGAACTTTAGCAAATCGAGTTTTACGACAGCCTTCTGGACATGCGGAATTTTTTGGCTTTTATAGAGATTACTTGCGATGAAAACAAGCTCGGTCGTATCTATAAACAACGAGTCAATTTTCTCGCCCAAGGTGTACCGAGATGTTTTGGGAAAATGTGGCAGAAACTCATGCCATAATTTATATGCGGCAATGAGCTTTTGAATTACGGGCAAATTTCCTGCGGGGGGGGGGCGTTAAATGAAGAATTTTTATGAAAATTAAATTGGGCCATAATTTTGAAGAAATAATAGGCGTTGAAAACCTGCTTGAAGCGTGGCAAGAGTTTGTGCGCGGGAAAAGGGCAAAGCGCGACGTTCAGGAGTTTTCTTTGCGCCTAATGAACAATATATTTTCACTTCATCAAGATCTCGCCAATCATACATACAAGCACGGCGCGTATCAAGCGTTTAAAATCAATGACCCTAAACCGCGCGATATTCACAAAGCAAGCGTTCGCGACCGGCTCTTGCACCACGCGGTTTATCGCAAACTATACCCGTTTTTTGAAAGGGTTTTTATCGCCGACTCTTTTTCCTGCCGCCTAGGCAAGGGAACGCATAAAGCCATAAATCGTTTCCGCGCCTTCGCGTATAAAGTAGGCAAAAACAATACCAAAACCTGCTGGATTTTAAAATGCGACATCAAAAAGTTTTTTGCAAGCATTGACCACGAAATACTGAAAGAAATTTTAGCAAAACACATTGCCGATAAAAATACTCTATGGCTTCTAGACGAAATTATAGACAGCTTTCGTTCCGTAAGAGAGGAAGTCGGTCTGCCCCTAGGCAACTTAACTTCCCAGCTTCTGGTCAATATATACATGAATGAGTTTGACCGGTTCGTAAAACACAAACTCAAGGCTAAATTTTACATAAGATACGCCGATGATTTTATTTTACTTTCGGACGACAGAAAATGGCTTGAAGACAGGGTTGAACCGATAAAAGAACTTTTGAAAAACAATCTTAAACTTGAAATACACGAAAACAAAATCCAAATCAAAACCTTGTCGTCGGGTGTTGATTTTCTAGGCTGGGTTCACTTTCCCGACCACAGAGTTTTGAGGACTAAAACAAAAAAGAGGATGTTTAAAAGAATTACGGTAAGCTCGGCACCAGAAACAATGAACTCTTACTTGGGGCTTTTGAAACACGGGAATACCAAAAAAATTGTGTCCTCACTCGGTTTTTAATCCAAAGATTTTTATGATATAATTATTCTAATGTTTCAAAAATATTTTTCGGTTTTTTTGGTGATTTTTACGGCCCTTGTCGGTTTATACGGTTTTCAAACCATTCCAGGTTTTTGGTTTGACGAGGGTATTATGGCGCAAGCGGCAAAAAACATCGCCCGCTACGGAGTTTACGGCATCCAGACCGCTCCCGGAGTTTTTTACACAAACAATTTTTGGATTACCACGGGTTATCCGGTGGTATTTCCCACAGCGCTATTTTTAAAAATCTTTGGAATTTCGGTTTGGGCCGCGCGTTTTACGCCGTTTATATATTTAATTCTTTTTGCCGTGGTTTCGTATTTTTTAATAAAAAAACTTTACGGATTCGTTCCGGCGGCTTTTGCGGGACTTTTGTTGACCACTTTCCCGCCTCTTTACGGTAACGGCAAAGCTCTTTTGGGGGAGATTCCGGGACTTTTTTGGTTTGTGCTCGGAGCACTGTTTTATCTTATATACGAGGAAAAAAATAAACCGGCTTATTTTTACGTGTCCGGCTTGGTTTTGGGGCTGTCGGTCGCGACGAAGCCCTATTTTATTTTGATAGTCCCCGGGGTCGCCCTCCTGACCTTGTTTTTATGGTTTAGGCGGTGCGTTGATTTTCGGCGGTTTTTGGGGTTCTGGGGCGTTTTTTCAATTCCGATTTTGATTTGGGTATTTTTTGCTTTTGATTTTTCTTCTTTGCCGAATTTTGGCGCCACCGTGTCTTATTTTCTAAACTCTTATTCCGCGCAAACTTTTGACGTATTCGGAAACCTCTTTAAATTCGTAAGCGAATCCACCCCAATTCACTTCACCGTTCTCGCGCTTGCGGTTTTTGTTTCATTTTTTATTTTACTTAAAAACAAAAAAGAAATTCCGCCGATAACCTTTGTTTTTTTGACTTTTATTATTTTGGCATTTTTGTGGTATTTGAAAACGCCGGGCTGGTACAGATATTTTTTTCCGGCGCATATTATCGTTTTGCTTTTTTTTCCGGCATCTTTGCGCTCTCTTTTAAACCAATTTATCGCTTCGGCGGCGGTTATTTTATTGATTATTTTTCAGGCCGTGTTTTTGTTCTTAAATTACGGCAGTTTATATGGTGACGAAGCTATGCTTTTGCAAAAATACGCCAAAGAAAATATAACCGAATCCTCGTCCGTCTTAGTTGATTCTCTGCCGGAAGTTGGGTTTGTGCTGGATAACGATAATTTTTATCAGCGCATTTTTATCAGCGAAAAGTTTGAGTTTGGGACGAGTCCCGCGGATTTTACCGCCGATTATTTAGTTGTCGGGCGTTCCGGAGAAGCCGGGAGCGGATATGTTTTGGATCACGAAATAGGACACTATAAATTATATCGCCGAAAATAGCCGTGGATTTTAAACCGGAATTTTGCTAAATTATATTTGTCGTGAGTGAAAACAAAAAAACATCCGCAATTTTAACCGCTATTATTTTGGCGTCTTTGGCGGCTTCTCTGTCTTATTCTTTTTACTTCAAAATCAGGCCCGCCGTTGACGCCGCGGCCTATGACAGAATCGCCTGGAATTTGGTCCAAGGCAACGGATATAAAGAAAATTCCTCACTGTCTTATGATGAGGATATCGCGATTTTACGGGTCGGGCCCGGATACCAGTTTTTTCTGGCCGGAATTTACTTTGTTTTCGGCAGAAGCTACGAAGTTGCTTGGGTCATAAACGCGCTCCTGCACGCTCTTACGGCTCTCCTTGCGTATTTTTTGAGCAAAGAAATTTTTAGAGAAAATTGGAACCGGGTTTTGGGTTTTGCTTCCGCCGCGTTTACCGGTTTTTCCCCCGATTTAATCACAATGTCCGGGATGCTTATGACCGAGACGCTGGCTGTTTTTTTGGTAATTCTGCTGGTTTATTTATTTTTTAAACATATTAATTCTCCCGATCGGCTGACTTATCTGATTCCGATGGCGTTGGTTTTTGGTTTTGCGGTTTTGACCAGGACTCCGTCGGCCTTGCTTGTCCTGCCGATTTTTTATTATTTTTTTACTTGCCCCGAGCATGGTCGAGGGGGAAAAAAACAATGGGTGCGTTTTTTTATATTTATTGCGGTACTCACGGCCGTCTTTACTCCGTGGACCGTCAGAAATTATAAAATTTATAATGCCTTTATTCCAACCACCGGCGTACTGGGGTACGATCTTCTCGTCGGCAATCATCCCGGAGCTTCGGGCGAACTTGAGCCATATGAGCCGGCGGAGCGCTATGTTTATGAGTACGGGCGCACGGAGGGCAACAAGTTGGCCTTAAAAGAGGTTTTGTCGTTTATCTTTTTCAATCCCCTGGAATTTTTAAAGATCACCCTTAAAAGAATTTCGATTTATTTCAGCATATCCCGCCCGACCGGATTCTGGTTTCATTTGGAGGGCGCAGATCGGGCTGTTACTCTGGTGTTCTCGGCAATATATTCGGCCTTGATATTCGGCTTGGGATTTTGGGGTGTATATAAAATTAAATTTTTATCCAACCCTGATAAAGAAGGAGCAAAACTCCTTTTTTGGCTTACCCTTATGGCGCCTCTTGCCGTCATATTCATTATCGTGGAAACGAGATACAGATTTCTTATTTATCCGCTTCTCGCGGTATTTGCCGGTTTTGGACTTTCTGATTTATTTAAGAAGAAACTCGAATTCAGGCCGGCACTGGCAATTTGGGGCGTTCTGTTATTAAATGGCGCAATAGACGGACTTCGCAATTTAGACAGGGTTGCCGAAAAACTAAAAGAATTATTATGAAGTTGTCCATCATCATCCCCGCTTACAACGAAAAAAATACTATTTCCGAAATTATTCGGCAAGTTCAGGCGGTTTCTTTGCCGGGGCTTGAAAAAGAAGTCATTGTGGTTGACGACGGCTCCCGAGACGGCACAAGGGATATTTTGAAAAACACCGGCGGTATTCGCTATATTTTTCACGAAAAAAACCAAGGAAAAGGGGGCGCTATCAAAACCGGTTTTCGGGAAGCGAAAGGCGACATTGTTTTGATTCAAGACGCGGATCTGGAATATGATCCGAATGAATATCCAAAATTACTTCAGCCTATTTTGTCGGGACGGGCGGATGTCGTTTTCGGCTCACGCTTCGCCGGGGGCGACGCGCACAGGGTTTTATACGTTTTCCATTATTTCGGAAACAGATTTCTGACCATTTTGTCGAACCTTTTTACCGGCCTTAATTTGTCGGATATGGAGACGTGTTATAAGGTTTTCCGGAAAGAAGTTGTCGATTCGATTAAGGATAAAATAAAATCCGAAAAATTCGGGATTGAGCCCGAATTAACCTCAAGGGTCGCCAGGGGAAGGTGGAGGGTTTACGAAGTGGGAATTTCTTACTACGGGCGCACTTATGAAGAAGGCAAGAAAATAAACTGGAAAGATGGACTGGCCGCCATCTGGCATATTATGCGTTTTAATCTGTTCTCTTAAGCGTGCCGAAAAGGATTTTGGTCATAACTCCGCGTTTCCCTTTGCCCGACACGGGCGCTTGCGAGCAGGATAGACTCGAAGGAATAAAACAGTTAAAGCGTCTGGGGTTTGAGGTGTCGGTTATCTCAAAGATTTTTTCTTTTCAAGACAGGGGGTTGGTAGAAAAATTTTCGCGGGATTTTGGGATTCCGGTAAAACTTTTGGCATACGAAAATAAATTCGGTTTAAAAAGACTTCTGAACCCGATTTATTGGGACGGCGCGGCTTACGAATATTCGGGTTCGGAAATAAAAAAAACGGTTGAGTCGTGGGCCGACTCGTGGAAACCGGACATGGTTTGGTTTGACTATACCTATCTTTGGCCTCTTTATTCTGTTTTTAGGAAAAGAGAGACCGCAATTATTACCCGTTCAATAAATTTCGAGCCGTTTCATTTTTTGCAGGAGGACGGTTTTTCTTTTATCAATCTTATTAAATCTGCCGCGAAATTCCTAAGTGAAATGATAACGATTCTCAAAAGTGATTTTCTTTTTGCTATTACTCCCAAAGAGGAACGCCTTTATCGCATGCTCGGCGCCAAAAACACCGCAATCCTGCCTCTTCGCGGTTTATCGGGACGGCTGAAGGGGGGGCGGCAGATCAAAGAATCCGAAGCCCTCAACGTTTTTTTCTCCGGTTCTACTTACAGCGTGCCGCACAACCGAAAAGCCCTCGGATTCATGGTCAAAAAAGTGATTCCGATTATCGATAAAAAAAAGCCGGGCAGGTTTGTTTTTCATATAACCGGAAGAAAATTTCCGTCGGAACTTAAAATGTACCTGAATGAGCACATAATTTATAATGGACTTGTGCGCGACTGGGATTCCTTTGTCGGCGATATGGATATAGCCCTGGTCCCATCGCTATACGGCGCGGGAATGCAGCAAAAGATTTTTGAGCCGCTCTCGGGCGGTATTCCCACCATCGCGTCTTCAAGGGGCCTGGCCGGATATCCTTTTGAAAACGAAAAACATTTGCTTTTGGCCGAATCGCCCGAGGATTTCGCAAAAAACCTAATCAGGCTTGAAGACGCCGGGTTACGCCGAATTCTTTCCGAAAATGCTTATAATCTTTCGTCGGAACTTTTTTCACACGAAGCCATGGATGGGAAAGTGTTAGAAGCGATAAATTCAATCAATGTGCGCGATAAACGGATTTAATTTTCTTGACCGGGAGCTTGTCTTGAAAATGAATCTGGCCAACCGCCACCGGGGCCCGGACGCTTCGGGGATTTTTACCGAGGACGGGATATCGCTCGGTTCAAACCGCCTCAAAATAATTGACCTTTCGGAAAATGGCGCCCAGCCGATGAAAAGTTTTGACGAGCGCGAAGTCATAGTTTTTAACGGCGAAATTTATAATTTCAAAGAATTAAAAAACGAGCTTAAAGACTCGTATCCGTTTAAAAGCGAAAGCGATACGGAAGTAATCCTTGCTGCCTGGCGCATGTGGGGTCCCGATTGCGTCAAAAAATTCAACGGAATTTTCGCTTTCGCGATCTGGGACAGATCGCGCCGTGAACTATTTTTAGCCCGCGATCACGCCGGCATAAAGCCGTTTTATTATTATTTAAACCCTTCGACAGGCTCAGGGCAGGGCGGTAAATTTATATTTTCTTCGGAAATCAAATCTATCCTTGAACACGACATTCCTCGCCGCCTTAACTCCGAAGCGCTTAATCATTATTTGCGGGTTTTGTACGTTCCCGAACCGCTTACGATGTTTGAGGGGATTTATAAATTTCCCCAATCAAGCCGAGGTTTTTATAAAAACGGCGAGCTAAAAATAGAAAAATATTGGGAAATTGAATCGAGTGGCAGCCATCCGCGCGTTTCGAAAGCCGAAATGGGCGAGGAACTAAAAAATCATATACACCGATCGGTGAAGTCCCAGCTTATTTCCGATCGCCCTTTAGGGCTTTATCTTTCGGGTGGCACGGATTCTTCAATTTTGCTTTATCACGTGTCCATGGAGCGAGGCAAAATAGACACCTTCTCGGTCGGTTTTGACTTGAAAGAGAGCGAACAAAAAGAAAAGTTTAACGCCGACTTTGGGTTGGCCAAAAAAACCGCTCTTTTTTTTAAAACCAACCATAACGAGGTGGTTGTCGGCCCGGACGAGGTTTGGGACTTGCTGGAGAAAGCCGTATGGCATATGGACGAGCCGATATCCAACGCGACGGCCGTGGCCATGTTTAAATTGTCCGGTTTTGCCAAAAACAAGGCCGACGTCGTGCTTGCCGGCGACGGAGGAGACGAACTATTCGGCGGCTATGACAGGTATCGTCTAAGCAGGATGACGACTTTATTTCAAAAAATTCCCGGATTTTTGCGCTATCCCGCGAATTTAAGTTCTAAACTCAAAAAGTTAAACACACCCGCCGGAATTGAAAGGCTTATGCTTTTTATGTTTCAAAAAGACGATATTTTAAAAAGAGTTACGTCATCAGATTATTTCAACTCCGATATATCGAAGTCGTTTTTTGAAAGAAGATATTTCGAACGGCCGTCCGAAATATCTGACTCCGGTCTTAAGGCCGCGTTTTCAGGGAATTTCGAGGAAATGTTGATGGATGTTGACCGACAGACTTGGCTGGTTGATTTTGCTTTAATGCTTACGGATAAAATGTCCATGGCAAACGGACTTGAGGCCAGAGTCCCTTTTTTGGACAAAGACTTAATTGAATTTAGCTCTAGAATGCCGCTCAAATTTAAAATAAGTCCGTTTAAAACTAAAATTTTGCTTAAACAGGCCTACCGCGGACTTATTCCGGATTTTTTGTTTGACCAGCCGAAGCGCGGATGGTTTTCTCCCGGCGCAAAGTGGCTGAGATATCCCGAAATTTATGATCGAGCCAGGCAGACGCTTGATAAAAATTATTTTTCAGGGACAGCCGAAATTTTTAATTGGACGGAAATCGCCGAAATTTTGGAAAAACATCGCGACGGCAAAGAATATAACCTGAACGTTCTTTGGGCCGTTCTTACCTTTCAAATTTGGGCGCGTAGATTTAATATTCACGTATAAAATGAGCGTGCTTTCATATATTAAAGAAATTTGGCGAGGCAAAGATTTATATCGGATTTTTATGAATCTGGAATGTTCAAAATACACGCTTCGCGGAAAAGTCGCTGATATCGGAGCAGGCGCTGGACCCGCGAGTTATCATCGCTTTTTTACAAAAGAAGTTGGGGCGGAGATTACATCGCTTGACCGCCAAACATCACCAGTGGATTTTGAGCGCGACCGCCTGACTTATCCGGAGGAGAGTGTTGATACGGTTTTAATGTTTAACGTTCTTGAACATATTTTTAACTACTCAAACCTGCTTTCTGAAATAAAAAGGGTTTTAAAGCCCGGCGGGCGGGTTTACGGCTCCGTTCCGTTTTTGGTGGGCTATCATCCTGACCCGAAAGATTTTTGGCGATATACCGGCTCCGCTCTTGAAACCATTTTTAAATCCGCCGGCTTTAACGGCTTAGAAATTAAAATTTTGGGCAGGGGGCCGTTCACCGCGTCATACTCGCAGATTGAATTTATGATTCCGCGTATACTCAAAATAGCCATTTTGCCCCCGCTGTTTTTCCTGGACTTTTTGGCTTTAAAACTAAAACCATCGCTTTCTCGCGAAAAATTCGCCCTAGGCTTGTTTTTCTCGTTGACGAAAATCTGAAAAAAGTTTATTGTGTCCGTATGGCGAGCAAAGATTTATCAATCGTTGTACCGGTTTATAACGAGGAAAATTCCGTTTCCATTCTTCATAAGGAAATTTTGGATATTTTGAACCCACTGAATCGCTCTTATGAGGTTATTTTTGTTGATGACGGCTCAACCGACCGCACGCTTGAGGAGCTTAAAAAACTTTCGCCCGCCAAAATAATTTCTTTTTCTAGAAATTTCGGCAAATCACAGGCTCTGCAGGCCGGATTTGACGAGGCCGATGGAAACCACATTGTAACTCTGGACAGCGATCTGCAGGACGACCCCCGAGAAATTCCCCGCTTTATTGAAAAAATACAATCCGGACACGACCTTATCTGCGGATGGAAGCAAAAAAGAGCCGACTCTTTTTCGCGACGTTTCGCGTCTAAAATCGCGAACGTCGCCGCCCGCCACATGACCGGAATAAAAATACATGACATGAACTGCGGGTTTAAGATTTATAAATCGCAAGTCGCAAAAAGTTTGCATTTGTATGGGGACATGCACCGATACATTCCCTCGGTCGCCTCAAGTATGGGTTTTTCTGTGGGAGAAATGGCAGTTAATCATAGACCGCGCCAATTCGGAGCGTCAAAATACGGATTTGGCCGTTTTATTAACAGTTCTTTTGATTTTATCACTCTTATTTTTTTACGCCGTTTTACCGACAGGCCGATGCATCTTTTCGGGCTTTTTGGTTCCGTTCTTTTCATGCTTGGTGTTTTGGTTTTAGGGTATTTAAGCTGGGAGAAAATTTTTTACGGCGCCGCCATTGGTGGCAGGCCGCTTCTGCTTTTAGGCGCTCTTTTGGTAATAGTCGGATTTCAGTCTTTCTCTCTCGGTTTTATCGGTGAATTGACCATCCGTCAAAACAGGGAGGGGCGCCAGTTTAATATCAAAGAGAAAATAAATAATATTTAGGTTATATGGGCCAAGCGTCAAAATATGAAAACAAAAACCCTCTTCACCGGCGCGCGCTGAACAGATTTTTAAAACGTATAAAAAACTCGGTTGACGATGTCAAAGCGGCCCGGGTTCTTGAACTCGGTTCCGCCGACGGCTATGTGGTGAAATATTTGAAAAACCACAATCCCGCGCTTGAATTATGCGGAGTTGATATTGACGAAGAAGCGCTTGAGCGGGCGCGGGAGATGAATCCCGAGACGCGTTTTGAGTACGGCAATTTGGAAACCGGCATTCTTCCGAAAGAGCGGTTTGATATCACAATGGTGCTTGAGGTTTTTGAACATATTCAAGATACCGAAAAAGCGCTTTTGAACATGAAAAAACTGAACTCTAAATATTTTCTTATCAGCGTTCCTCGCGAACCATTTTTTAGGATATTGAATTTTTTGCGCGGCCGGCACTGGGGTAGACTGGGAAATCACCCGGAACATCTGCACGTGTGGAGAAAAAACGAATTTAGGCGAGTTGTCAGCAAATACTTTGTGGTTAAAAAAGATTACAGCAGTTTCCCGTGGACAATTTTTTTGGCGACCAAAAAAGACAATTGAAATGCAAAATAAATTTCCGCAAAAAATCGATTACCCGGAATCACTGGATATTTTAAATAACCCGTATAAAAACATTGACTTATACATGCGGCTTTGTGTTTCTTCGGCGTCCGCTTATTTTGAAACGGATCCCTTTACCAAATATTTATTTAAGAAACGTTTTTATTTGGTCGAAAATTACCTCAAACGTTCAGCCGGCGGACGCTTCAAAAAAGCTCTTGATGTCGGGTGCGGCATTGGATTTTTTATTCCGATCCTTACGTCTCTGGCCGACAAAGTTACAGCTCTTGATTATACGGGCGACGTGCTGGAGTACGCGCGATTTATGACCGGGAAGCGCAATATAAAAAATGTGGATTTCGCGCAAGGCGACATAAAATCTCTTCCTTTTGACGATAAAAGCTTTGACTTGATTGTGTGCATGAGCGTTTTGGAACATTTTCAAAATCTTGCGGGTCCCATCGAGGAACTAAAAAGGATTTTGGCTCCGGGCGGATTTTTGGTTGTGGGGTATCCGACCGAAACTCCTTTATTCCGATTTCTTCATAAAAAAGCAAGCAGAATTATCCCAAAAAGAAGAAAAATAAATAAAATTTTTAATGAAGAAAAACCGGGCGAGGAATTCGCGGCGCCCCACCTGTCGGACGAAAAGGGGATAACAAAAGCTCTTTTTGACGCGGGTTTCAGCGAAAAAGCTTCAAAATCCATAAACCTGCTGCCCCCTCTTTTTAAACTTTATACTATTAAGTTTTTAAAAAATGAGTCTTTCTAAGCACGGAATTATTTACATTCTTGCCGGGTTCGCTATTTTGGCGCTTACCGGACTTTTCTATAATTTTTCGGTAATCGGTACTATTGGCGACGAAACAGTTCTTATGTCGGCTACCCTTAAAATGATTGCCGAAAAAACTCTTCGGCCGGCTTATCCGACCAACTATCATATGCCGATTGGAACTTACATATATCTGCCGTTTTTTATTCTTGCTTTGGCGTTTTTAAGATTTTCGGGCTTATTTTCAAGTTTTGACGAGCTGAAAGAGTTCGGCATTCTTGAATACCCGAAACTTTTGCCGGTGGCAAGATTTATTTCGGCCGTTTTGGCCATCATATCAATATATTTGGTTTACCGTATTTGCCAAAAACTGTTTAATAACGTTTTAATTTCTTTGCTTGCTTCGTTTTTGCTTGCAACAAACATGACGTTTTTGGTGCTGGCTCATTTCGGCAAAGTGTGGATGCCGCAGATATTTGTAATTTTATTGGCATTTTATTTCATAACCGATTTTTATAAAAAAGACGAACCCAAGCTTAAAGACTACATTGTGCCGGCTTTTTTAACCGGCGTTTCATTCGGCACTCATTTCATAGGAGTGCTCGTCTACTTGCCGTTTTTGGCAGCTCACTATTTTAAAAATAAAAATAAGAGGTTTTACGAAATTTTTTTGGCAAATAAAAATTTATGGCTGGCAAACTTAGTCTTGGTTTTAGTCATGCTCGCGGTCTTTTATTTAAATCCTTACGGTTTTATAAACTACGCCAGTTGGTCGACTTCCGCCACCGCGGACGTTTTGAATCAAGGAACAAACCTTGAGGGCGGCAAGTTTGACCTTTGGCGGGGAATTAGCGCTTACGCGGTGTTTTTGTTTGATTACGGCCATGCTCTGACTCTTATTTTTCTTGCCAGCCTAATTCCTCTTTTTTTGCGTAGGCGCGACTTGTTTTTTATTCCGATGTCGTTTATTGCCGGGTATTATTTTGTAATCGGTCCGCTTATTGCTTCAAGCGCCCGGCCGGCTCCTGTTTACGCCGGCCCCCTAATTCCGTTTATGGCCATTATTGCCGCTTACGGAATTCATGAATTTTATCAAAGCGGATTTATTTCTAAAAAAATAAAAATCACGGCCATTTTTGCTGTTTTGATTTTTTCTTTATATCTGCCAATAATGCTGGACTACGCAATATTGCGCCCGAGTTCAGTTGTAGAAGCTGACAGCTGGATCCGCAACAACATTCCTTCGGGCTCAAAAATCGTAAATATCGGGCTTACTCTGCCGTTTAATGAAAACAGGGAGAGTATCGGGGACATAAAAAAATACAATCCAGAATTTTTAACCAAAAGGCAAAACTATATGCTGTCCATGGATGAAGAGAATTATCCAACACCGAATTATTATATACTTGATACCGGTATTTATAAGGACGGTATACCGCCGGAAATTTCAGGGAGAGGTTTTGATTACGTGATTATAAGCTGGCATTCCGGCGGCTATGACTCCGCGTTAAATAAAGCAAAATCTTACGGTATTCAAGATAAAAATTTGGTCCGAATGTTTCCTTCCGACGCTACACCCGACGGCTTTAGTGACAACATAGAAGCTATTCGTAAGCCGTTTTTTAATTTGAGAAAAGTAACGCACAACGGTCCGGCGGTTGCGATCTACAAACTTCCAAAATGACCATATTTTATATAGCCAATATCCGCTTGCCGACCGAGAAGGCGCACGGCCTTCAGATAATGAAGATGTGCGAACAGTTTGCCAAGCGTGCCGATACGGAGCTTGTTGTTCCGAGACGATTTAATCCTATTAAAATTGACCCGTTTGAATATTACGGAGTTAACAGAAGTTTCGAAATTACGCGTCTCCCAGTTTTAGATTTGGTTAAGTTCGGCCGTTTCGGATTTTGGCTTGAGTCGCTTATTTTTTCAAAAATCGCCGCCGTCTATCTTTTTTTGAAAAAAGCGGATGTTATTTACGGCCGGGACGAGATTCCGCTCTATTTTTTAAGTTTTTTCAAAAAAAATGTTTTTTGGGAGGCGCACCAGGGCAGGGTTAATTTTGCGGTAAAACGTCTTCTTAAAAAAGCCGCGGGTGTCATAACAATAAGCGAGGGACTGAAAAGCTATTATAAAAGCAAGAGAGATGGTATTTTGGTTTCTCCCGATGCCGTTGATTTTAACCAATTTAATATAACTCTTTCAAAAGAAGAATGTAGACAAAAACTAAGTAAATATTTGCCCACCGATGTTGATAAAAAAGTTGTGCTTTATGTTGGGCATTTGTATGAATGGAAAGGGATAGATACTTTACTTGAAACAAGCCACGCAATGAAAAACCACGCCATTTTTGTGTTCCTTGGTGGCACAGAAAAAGACTCCGCGATTTTTAAATCGGGAATAGGGGGTCTCAAATATGTTCAGTGGGTTCCCCCCCAGCTACACCAAGAAATCCCTTTATGGTTAAAAGCCGCGGATATTCTCGTTTTGCCAAATTCGGCAAAATACGAAATCTCCCGTCTTTTTACCTCGCCCTTAAAGCTTTTTGAGTATATGGCATCGGGGACGCCCATTATTGCATCAGATTTGCCGTCAATAAGAGAGGTGGTAAGCGAAAATGATGTTTTGTTTTTTAAACCAGATAATTTTCAAGATTTAGTGGAAAAAACAAAATATGCGCTTGCAAATTCCAAAGAAATGCAAAATAGGGCGGAATCAGCCAAGCAAAAAGTCCAAAATCATACTTGGGCTAGTAGAGCGGAAAAGATTTTGTTTTTTATCGCGCAAAAAAGGACAGAAGAAAAAAAATCCGACTTTTGGCCGGCCATACTCGCGGGACTTGGCATTGCGGTTTTAGCTTTGCCTATTTTGAAAAATTTATCTCTTCTGGATTTTATTTTTTCCGGCGGCCGAAAATCCGCGTATTTTTTGATTGCTTTATGGCTTGTTTTTGTGCCCGCGGGCTCTGTTTTTGGAATTTATCTGGCGCGTTTGTGGGCACGCAAGAAACCCGCGATTTTGCAAATCGCCAGATATGGTCTAATCGGCTGGTTAAACACCTTTGTCTATACTGGAATTTTTAATTGGCTTAGCTGGCTGACCGGCGTTGCAAGCGGGCTTAAGGCAGATCTCCTGGTTTTCGCCGCTTTTTCCGTAACAGTAACCAACAGTTTTTTTTGGAATAAATATTGGGTTTTTGAATCTGGAGGCGGCAGCGCTAAACTCGAATACGCCAAATTTTTCGGTGTAACCAGTTTTACCGCCCTCTTGAACATTTTTATTTTTCATTTGGTGGTAAATACAATCGGCGCGCCGGCGGGTTTAGACGAAAAAATTTGGGCAAATGTGGCTATTTTAATTCAGATCCCAGTGTCTTTTTTGGGTAACTTTGTGGGATACAGAATCTTTGTTTTTAAGAAAAAAAGTGTTAACATTGATTGATAACAAACATGAAATTATCTTTTGTTATACCGGTTTATAATGAAGAGGAGAATATTCCCGAACTTTACAAAAGGTTAAAGCAGGCGCTGGCTAATGACTTTAGAGATTTTGAATATGAGATTATTTTTATAGACGACGGCAGTCAGGACTGTTCCATTGAAGTATTGGAGGGTTTGCATAATCAAGACAGCAATGTAAAAGCAATTGAGTTTAGCCGTAATTTCGGTCATCATATCGCGATAACCGCCGGACTGGACTCGGCTGAAGGTGATTTTGTTGTGATGATGGACGGAGACTTGCAGGATCAGCCGGAGGAAATTCTGAAGTTATATAACAAACTTCGAGAAGGGTACGATGTTGTGTATGCCGAAAGAGCAAACAACAAGTCCGGTTTAATTAATCGGGCTTCGTCGCTTTTGTTCAATTGGCTCATAAGAAAATTAATAGACGAGCCCATCGTTATTAACGGTACGATTTTTCGTATTATGACCAGACAGGCGGTTGAAAGCGTAAAATTATTGAGGGAACGAAACAGGTATATTGTCGGAATTATCGGCTGGGTCGGTTTCAGGCATGCTTCACAAAAAGTTGAACATGACAAAAGACTCGCTGGCAAAACCAAATATAATTTATCAAAACGCCTATCTCTGGCCTTAAGCGCCATATTTTCTTTTTCCAGCTATCCCTTGCGGCTTATTGTAAAAACCGGCCTATTTTTCGTTTTTATGTCGTTTTTAGTCGGCGCCTTTATTGTTTACAAAAAACTTTTTTACGGCGTTCCTGTTTTGGGGTGGAGCTCTCTTATTTCGGCGGTTCTTATTATGGGAGGTATTCAAATTATTATTCTCGGGGTTATCGGCGAATATGTCGGACGAAATTACATTGAAACAAAAAACAGACCGTTATATATCGTAAAAAAATATCTGCACAAATGAAAACCATACTATTAACTGGAGCGACGGGGTTTTTGGGTGCTGAAGTTTATTCTTTTTTAAAGGACAGGAACCACAATATCATTCCTTTAGTAAGAAGAAAATCCGGACTAAAAGGTGAGATTGAAATTGATTTATGCGCCAATAATTTAAAGTCTTCAATTTCGAATCTGCCCCACTTTGACGCGTTGGTTCATTTGGCGGCATATATAGATTTTTCTACAGATTTTAATCCAGAACACTTTTGCGCCAATAGTTTGGCAACAAATGATCTTGCGCTTTTGGCGGCTGTTAGGAACGCTCATTTTATTTTTACCTCCACCGTTGCGGTATACGGAAAAAAGACCGACTACATTGATGAAAATACGTCAGTTAATCCGGATACTCCTTATGCCTTGAGCAAATGGCTTGGAGAAGAGTTTTTACGGAGAGTATGTCCGACTTATACAATTTTACGTTTAGCCGGAATATATGGACGAAATGGGCCGGAACATTTGGGTTTGAATAAGGCTATTAGCGGGGCTTTGCGGGGCGAGGCGCCGGTTTTAGCGGGAAGCGGTTCCGGTAAGCGAAATTACATTTTTGTAAAAGACGCTGCCGCAGCGATTACCTGTGTTCTAGAAAATAAAATTACGGGCACATATTTGACGAGCGGTTCTGAAGTTCTGTCTATTCGGGAAATGCTCGATATTATTTGTGAAGAATTCTTGCCGCAAGCAAAAATAAAACACCAAGAAGGTTTTTCTGAAACTAATCAGATTATGAAAAATTCTCCAAGACTTCCTCGTACAAGAGCGTTTAAGGAGGCGCTTAAGTCACTTTGAAATAAATTTTTTTATGAAAACAGCAATTTTGAGCGATTTTCACGGCAATGCTACGGCGCTTTCCGGGGTATTAAAAGAAATCAAAAAAGAAGGTTTAACCAAGATTTTTATAACCGGAGATTTTATTGGTTATTATTATCAGCCTGATAAAATTTTTAAACTTCTGCGTTCTTGGGAATGGGAAGGTGTTATTGGTAATCACGACGCAATTTTACGCGATTTTATTTCAGGAAAAAATAATCAGATGGATACTTATCGTACTTCATATGGGCGGGCTCTTGATGTGGCGATTAAAAAATTAAGCAAGAAAGACAAACAGCTCCTGATTTCTTTGCCTGAAAGGCGGGAGATTACTATAGACGGCAAAAAAATACTTTTATGTCACGGCTCTCCCTGGCGTAATGATGAATATCTTTACCACGACTCACCAGCCGAAATTTTTGAAAAAATAGCAAGCCTCGGCTACGATTTTGTAATTTTAGGCCACACCCACCACCCCTTGTTAAAAAAGGTTGGCCGGTGTATAATTGTTAATCCCGGTTCGGTTGGACAGCCGCGAGACGAGGGTAGTAATTCGTCATGGGCCGTAGCTGATTTTGCTACAGGAGTAGTAGATTTTCGTAGGACTCGCTTTGATCCGTCAAAAGTTATCAAAGAGGCAGAAATGTATGATCCGGGTTTAAATTATCTTAAAGAAGTGTTAACGAGAAAAAAAATATATTATGCGTGATAAATATACAATTTTATTAACTGCGATTGGAGGAGATGTTTCCCAAAGCGCTGCTAAGGTTCTGCGGGGTTTGGATATTGTTGATAGAATTATAGGTGTTGACCTTTCTTCGGATAACCCCCATTTTGTTTTTGTTGATGCTTTCTATGTAGTACCAAGACCTGATTCTGCAGAGTATATTAGTATGTTGGAGAACATAGTTGAGAAAGAAAAAGTTGATTTTGTTATTCCTATATCTGAACCGGAAGTAAGAGCGTTGTGGGAGGCAAAAGAGTTGCGGGGTTGGAATAAGGCGCAGATAGTAATTCCTGGGGGCTTAGCGCTGCCGCTTTGTTTAGACAATCTTGACACAGTACAATTTTTGGAAAAAAGGGGTATTGTGATGCCCTGGACCCGGCTTGTGTCGGATGATGAGGTTCCAAAATCTTTTCCGTGTGTTATGAAGGACCGATGGAGTTGGGGTTCTAGGAGTTTTTTGGCTATTGAAGATGAAGAAGCCGCGGAATATTTTTCTAAATGTCGGCCCAACTCTCTTTTTCAGGAAAAGCTATTACCATCGGACCAAGAGTATACATGCGGGATATTTCGTAACAAAAAAAAGGAAACCGCCTCTATTATTTTTAAACGAACCCTTTCTGGTCCGCGTACCGGAAAGGCGACCGTTGTGATTGATGAAGCGATTGAAAATTTGTGTAATCAAATAGCATCGATTTTAGAACTGCGAGGGAGTATTAACGTTCAATTAATCAAAACAGAAAAAGGCCCCATTCCTTTTGATATTAATCCCCGTTTTTCGGGCACTGTAGCATTTAGAGATTTGGTTGGATTTAAAGATGTTTTGTGGTCTTTATTTGATCAATTAAACATTGATTTTCAATTACATTTTTCTCCGTCGGCGGGCACAAAAATTTATCGCACATATGGTGAGGCAATAATTCATCCGAAAGAAAAAGAGGCATGAGAAGTGAACTTGTTGTGTTGGGTATTGTGTGTCCGGGCTCTTTTTGATACCGTGTATTGTATATGAAACCCAAAATTGTTTTGCTCACGGGTGCCGCCGGGTTTATCGGCAGTAATCTTTTGCAGTATCTTTTTGATAAATACCCCGATTACCGCTTTTTGGTTCTTGACGCGCTTACTTACGCCGGGAATCATAAAAACATCCCCGATTATATTCGAAATTCAAACCGTTTTGAGTTTTGGTATGGCGACGTAACAAATCCTAATATTGTGAACGAATTAATGCTGAGGCCCCATCTGGTTGTTCACCTGGCCGCGGAGACTCATGTGGCCAGATCTATTTTTGATAACAGCAAGTTTTTTCATACGGATGTTATTGGAACGCAGATGATGATGAACGCGCTAAT
>Ga0156121_127_pt2 | contig 11086 bp, 11 predicted proteins | sample RifCSPlowO2_02_FD_107774 | JGI IMG/M metagenome (GOLD analysis project Ga0156121, IMG submission 107774) | Candidatus Niyogibacteria bacterium RIFCSPLOWO2_02_FULL_45_13
TTCAACCACCGGAAACGCGTAGTGTTTTTGTTCCCGAAAATCTTCGAGCACCGCGCAAGTTGCTTCGCGCCCCGAAATAAATTTTTCAATTAAAATTTCATCGTCGTATTTTAACGCTTGTTCCGCCGCTATAATTAAACTATAAATATCTTTGGATATGCTTACGCCTATTGATGAGCCGCGGCTGGCTGGTTTTATCACCATTGGGAAAAACATTTTACGAACGGCTTCGGCTGATTTTTCCGGCAAATTGTCTCCCGCGCGGACTGATACTGCCGAAGGGGTTAATATACCTGAAATTTCAAAAATAGCGCGCGCGAGGCGTTTATGCAGAGCCGTGGCTGACGCAAAAACTCCCGAACCGGTATAAGGGACGTTGTGCGCTTCAAGAATTTTCTGCACGGTTCCATCTTCGCCGTATTCGCCGTGCATGGCGTTAAACGCGACATCGATTGACCTGAAAACTTTATGCGGTTCGGCTTTTACTCCATCTAAATGCCAAACACCGTCTTTGCTTATCAAAACGTCGCTTGCGCCGTACTTTTTTTGGTCCAAATGTTTAAGCACGGCTCCGCCGGTTTTAAGCGAAATATCATACTCGCTGGACGGCCCGCCTCTTAATATCCCCACCTTGATTTTAGCCATTGTTTTTATTATAACGAATAAAGAGTTGTTTTCACAACACACCACACCCACACACCTGGTGTGTGGGTGTGGTGTGGGATAAGGGGGGGGATAAATGCTCTCACGGCTGGAGTTCGGCGAGGACGGAACGACGTGTCAATTTAATGATTTTCCGGCAAGGCATTTTTTCACCACGGCGCTTGCCGGCAACATGTCGGCCAAATATGGACAACCCAAGGATGCGCTAAGCAATTTCGAAAAATGTCTAAATGGTCGCGGGTTTTCATCCCACAAGCCGGTTGTAATTTTGCCCGAGCATTCGGACAATATTGTCTTTGCGCCCCGGCATTGGCGCGAGGCGGAGGAAGTAAAATGTGACGGAATTTTTACAACCTTCCCCGAGGTCGCGTTTATCCTTCGTCCGGCCGATTGTTTTCCTATTTTGATGAGCACGGTTGACCGATATTTTGTCGGTCTGGTTCATGCCGGATGGAAGAGCACGAACTTGGAAATAGCGCGTCAAGCGGTGGAACTGGCGGTTAAGCATTATCCAATAGAGCCGGAAGATATTTTCGTCGGAATAGGCCCGGGAATACACAAATGCTGTTATAAGGACGAAAGGACCGCTCAAAATCTGCTGAAAGACAAGCGATGGGCGGAGTCTGTGGAGGAAAACGCGTTTGGCACATTCGGATTCGGCGCGCATATTGACCTGCTTAATTTCAATATTAAACAACTTTTGTACGCGGGCATAAAACCCGAACATATAAAAGTTGCTTCCAGCTGTACCTGCTGTTCAAGAGACGAAAAAGGCAAGCATTTGTTCTTTTCGCATCACCGCGCAGAGCTTACGGGCGAGCCCGAAGGCAGATTTTCCGCAGTCGTTTCAATGATTTAAAAAAAACCCGACAATGTCGGGTTTTGTTTTTAGGGATTCAAAAATGGTATAATTTTCTTATGAAAAAAAATAAGGCCTGTAAATTCATAGCGTTTATGGGTGGGGTTGGTTCGGGCAAAACCACGGCTATGAAATTGGCGGCAAAAAATCTGGGATTTAAGCCGGTTAAAGAAAAATTCAGCGAAAACAATTTTTTGCCCCTCTTTTATAAAGATATGAAAAAATGGGCTTTTCATTCGCAATTATTTTTTTCAATAGAAAAATTAAATCAGCTTCTTGAAATCAAGGAACTGCTCCAAAAAACTTCTGCGGTTCTTGACACGTCAATACATCAGGATTTTTGTTTTTTGGACACGCAAAAAAAACTGGGATTTTTAACTGAAAAGGAGTATAAAATTTATCGTTATGTTTACGATAAAGTAAAAAAACGGCTTCCTCACCCCGACCTTTTGGTTTATTTAAAAACCAATCATAAAAACTTAAAAAAAAATATCATAAAAAGAAAAAGGAGTTATGAAAAAACAATTCCCGCTTTTTATCTGAAAACTTTATCCGAAACACAGGATTTATGCGTCAAAAAATACAAAAAAAATACGTCGGTTTTAACTATTGATATGGATAAATTGGATTTCAAAAACAACAAAAAAGACCGGAAAAAACTTTTAAATTTAATCAAAAAGGCATTATAAAAAAGCCCCAAAGGGGCTTTTTGGCTAAAACGGAAAATCCTCTCTTTTTCCGCCTCTACGCACAAATTCGGCAATATATTCCTCTCTTTTTTCCTGAAATTGTCTTAAATAGTCTATCGCCTCCTCAACAAATGGCTTATACCAGTCTTTAAGCGACGGAAACTCGTTCCACGAATACTTATCCAAAACCGGAATGTGCAGTTCCAGGCATTTCGGGGCAAAATGCAGGTGTCCCAAACGGCATTCGTGTATGGCGCGCTTAAGGTGTCCCAAATTCTCAACGGCGTTGAAAAATCTTGCTTCCCTGTCTTTAATGCATAAGTCTGATTTAAACATTGTGCGCCTGTAAATTAGAAGGAGATATTCTTGAATCTTGCCTGGTAAGGGCTTTATAATTTCTTTAAAAGCAGTGAGTTCGTCTTCTGTTTGGGAAGCTCCGCCCTCTTTTATTTTTTCAAAATGAGGCATATCGCCCTTGATTATTTCTCCGATGTCGTGAACCAAGGCCATCATCGCAAGCAGTCCCACGTCAAGCTGGACTTTTCCAAAAGGAAGCAGTCCCCGTTTTTTACGCCATTCATTTTCCGTAACTGCGCAGATGATTGTCAGAAAAACAGTTTTAAATGTGTGCTGTAGATCGTTTTCTCTAACCGATTGACCGGCGATATTCTCTCTTTTTTCCCAGCGAACCACGCCTTCCATCCCCTCCGCCATCCCCTGCAGATACTCAAAAATGTTGCCCAAATTTACCTCTTCTCCCGATTCAAGAAAACTTTTTAATCTTTCGTCGCTCACCGTTTTCCCCTTGTAAAAAAGCAAAATCTATTTAAAATGTTATCATGGCAAAATTGTTAAAAATAGGTTTGGATTTAGACGGCATCATAATTTCTCTAGTGTCAAGAAAAAAACTCGTCCAGCAAAGGCGAACGAGTTAAATGGCAGGTGTTTCTAATTTTCCCGCAAAAGGACTTCCACGAAAATTCTGTCTTTCAAAAACTTTGTAAATTCTTCAAACGCCCGCTTCTCTTCGTCTGTCTCAAACGCGGCTTTCATTTTTTCCCGCATATAGCCGTAATCTCCTTTTATCACCTCTTTTACGGACACATTGGGGTCGTGAGGCAGAGAAAAAAACGCGAAGCCGGAGTGAACAATGTTCCATATTTCTTCGGATATGGGATGTCCTCCGCCAAAATAAATGTGAGTACGCTTAAACGGATCCAGGAATTCTGTAAAATTTTTTTTGGCTTCGTAAAGAGCCTCGGTAAGCTCTCTGCCATTTTTGAAAAGAATAAAGCGTATCAGAGGGGCTTTTGATTTATCCGCAAGCGCCGCTACGCCCATGTTCCACACGGCCAAAGAAAGAAAATTTCCGAAAGCCATTTTTTTCAGCGTTTCTTTCATCACACGCAAATCCTCCCTATTTACTTTATATCTGGCCCAACCTTAACAAAAAAAACCAAAAATTGCAAGAGCTTTTATTTTGAGTGAAAAAATGTATAATAAAAATTGCGCGCGTATAGCTCAGTGGGTAAAACGTGAATGTCTTCACGTTTTACGAGATTCTTAACATTTTATATAGTTAGTTCAGTGGCGGGCGTATGGGCGTATAGCTCAGTGGTAGAGCGCGTCACTGATAATGACGAGGTCGAAGGTTCGATCCCTTCTACGCCCACCACTGAACTAACTTTTAAATTTTAGAAAGAATCCCCGGAAGAACGGAAAGACAGCATAACATGCTGTCTTTCCTAATAATGACGATGTCCATGGTTCCCTGCCCGCAATCGCCTGGAGCGACAGCGACTGGCAGGCGGGGATCCCATGTACGCGCACAAGCAAAAAGAAAAGCGCGCTTTACTGCGCGCCTTGTATTCTTTTTTGATACTCTTTCGCTGTAAGTTCGTATCGTACAAAATCAAGCCATTTGCCTTTCAGAAAATATTCTTCTTTAAGAACTCCTGCTTTGCGGTAGCCGAGCCTGTCAGCTATACGATGCATTTTCATATTTTCAAAGTAGAAACTCATAAAAATCTTGTTAAGGCCAAGAATTTCAAATCCATAGCCATGAGTAAGGTCCAATATTTCATGAGCATATCCATGACCGCGGAATTCTTCGTTTAGGATTGTGATTCCGACGCGCGCGTTTTTATTTTGCCAGTCGATTTCAAGGAGTCCCACAGTTCCTATAAATTGTTTACGGTCGCGGCTAAAAATCGAAAAAACCAACTCCTCCTCATCTCTCATTCGTCTGATGGTTGATCGTATCCAGCCGACTTCTTTGGCCAGAGTCGGAATTCCACCAGAAAAAAAGTTTAAGTTTGAAGGAACTTCCGAAGCGGTGTTGAGGCAATGCAGAATATCCGAAGCGTCTTTTATTTTTATGAGTCGCATGCACATACGATCGCCCAACAAAAATTCAGACTTACGGTTCATAAGACCTCCTGTTTAAACGTTGTTCCCGTGCTTCTTTAAAACTTATAACATATTTATATATCAGCGTCAAATCAAAAACCCGCCATTGAGGCGGGTTTTTGATTAAGAAAATTTTCCTACTTGTCCCGCGAGTGCGCAGACTAACTCATGTGTTTGGAGACCAATTTGGTCATCTCAAACATATTGACTTCGCCCTTGCCGCCGAAAATCGGGCGCAGTTTGTCGTCGGCCTTGATGTTCCTCTTGTTCTGGGGGTTCTGCAGGTTGTGCTTCTTGATGTATTCCCAGAGCTTCTTGACGACCTGGCCTCTTGGCATGGGCCCGCTTCCTACAACTGCCTCAAGTTCTGCCGACAGATTCAATGGCTTTAACAAAGCCGGATTTGCCTTTCGGACCATAAAGTATTTAGTTAGTTATTAACTCTAATTTCGACGCATTTACATTATACCATATTGAGCTTTATTTTGTCTCGTTCTCCCGCGCACCTCGCGGGACAGGAGCCTCAATTTAGGGCTTTGAGGCCAATACCCTTATTTCGTCCCGAAATACGGGACGAGCGACCTACATCTTGTCCGATATCCATCGGACACCAAATGGTAGTAAATAATCCACGACCAGCTTCCGCTAGCCGTGCCTTGTTACGACTTAGTCCCTGTCACCGAGCTCACCTTAGCCGAGCACATAACTGCCGAATATTTTCCGCAGCTATGTGCTCGGTTTTGGGTGCTCCCGGCTCCCTTGACTTGACGGGCGGTGAGTACAAGACTCGAGAACGTATTCACCGCGGCATGCTGATCCGCGATTACTAGCGATTCCGGCTTCACGAGGTCAAGTTGCAGACCTCGATCCGAACTGAGGCCGGCTTTGATGGGATTAGCTCCGCCTTACGGCTTGGCGACCCATTGTACCGGCCATTGTAGCACGTGTGTAGCCCAGGGCATCAGAGGGCCATGCTGACTTGGCGTCATCCCCACCTTCCTCCCAGCCCTTGTCCTTCCAATTTTTGAAAAAACAAGGGCTGGGCAGTCTCGCCTGACATATATAACAGGCAATGGGGGTTGCGCTCGTTATCCCACTGAAGGGAACAACTCAAGCCACGAGCTGACGACAGCCATGCAGCACCTGTCCAGCCGTCCTTGTGAGAAAACTTTCCTTTCGAAAAATCGTCGTCTGGATTTCAAGCCCTGGTAAGGTTTTTCGGTTACCGTCGAATTGAACCACATGCTCCACCGCTTGTGCGAGTCCCCGTCTATTCCTTTGAGTTTTAGCCTTGCGGCCGTACTCCCCAGGCGGATGGTTTAACGCGTTAGCTTCGGCACTCAAAGGGTCGATACTTCGAATACCTAACCATCATCGTTTAGGGCGTGGACTACAAGGGTATCTAATCCTTTTCGAAACCCACGCTTTCGTGTTTCAGGGTCAGGAACGCGCCAGCTGACTGCCTTCGCCTTTGGTGTTCCCCTGGATATCAATGGATTTCACTCCTACACCCAGAGTTCCGTCAGCCTCTCGCGCCCTCCGAGCTTTGCCGTTTCCTGTCCAGTTCCCGCGTTGAGCGCGGGATTTTAAAACAGGACTAACAAAGCCCCCTACACACCCTTTACGCCCAGTAAATCCGGATAACGCTTGGGCTCCTCGTATTACCGCGGCTGCTGGCACGAGGTTAGCAAGCCCTTATTCATAGGGTACCGTCATCCCCCACCTTTGCAGTTTAGTTCGCGCTTCTTTTGATTCTATTGCGAAGTTGCGCGAATCCTTTTTTGTGCTGTTTAAGTTTTCGCTCACGCTCTAATGCGTCGAGGCTAGATTTATAAACTTCACAATAAACCAATTCAATCGGCAAATACTTTTTTGTAAAAGCGCTCTCGCCGTTTTGATGTTGATTTAATCTGCGTTTCAGATTATTGGTATAACCAACATAAAGTTGCCCATTGCTCATTTTAAGAACATAGACAAAATACATAGTTTGACTATATCACAACTGAAACTGCAAAGGTGGGGGATTCTTCCCCTATAAAAGCAGTTTACGTCCCGAAGGACTTCTTCCTGCACGCGGCGTCGCTCCATCAGGCTTTCGCCCATTGTGGAATATTCTCGGCTGCTGCCACCCGTAGGTGTATGGCCCGTATCGCAGTGCCATTGGTGGGGGGCGAGCTCTCACTCCCCCTAGCCGTCATAGCCTTGGTGGGCTTTTACCCCGCCAACAAGCTGATAGCTCGCAAGCCTTTCTTGAAGCGGATTGCTCCTTTACCCTTACGGGAACTATCGGGAATTAGCTCCGCTTTCGCGGAGTTGTACCCGACTTCAAGGTAAGTACTTACGTGTTACTACCCCGTCTGCCACTAACCAAATCTCTTGATATAATCTTAAAATTTGATTCGTTCGACTTGCATGCCTTATCCACGCCGCCAGCGTTCATCCTGAGCCAGGATCAAACTCTCTAAAAAAATGAACGAGACAAAATAAAACTCATATGCGTATAATTTTTGTGTGTCAAAATTTTCAAAGTTCTCCGGCCAGCTTGTCCCGCCAAAGGCGGGAAAACACAGCCGCGATTGGCTCCAACAAGAACCAATCGCGGCCACACTTTCCAATTTTTCAATATTTACTATGATCCAGTTTTAATGATTTCCATAGTCATTCCATTATATAGCCCCGCAAACCTCTGTCAAGCCCGCACTATATATTAAAACTCGTGCCCGATTTTGGCCATTTTTCTGGCAAATTGCCATATGTCTCCCGCTCCCATGGTGATTATTATCCGCTTGTCCCCTTTTACCCGCTTATCCCCCTTCTCCCATTTTGAAAAAACCTCAACCGCCTCATGCCTTTTTTTCAATTCGTTAAAAAGAGACTTTTCCAGATTTTTTCCTTCGGTATTAATTCCCTCTCTGGCTGAAGAATATGTCGGCGCAAGATAAACCTCATCGGCATCTTTGAATGCCCCGGCGAATTCCGAAAGCAGGACTTTTGTCCGGCTGAAAGTGTGCGGCTGGAAAATAACGGTTATTTTATATTCCGGCCAATTATTTTTAAGCGCCGAAAGGGTTGCCGAAATTTCTGCCGGGTGATGGGCGTAATCGTCAATGATGATAAGTTTTTCCGTCTGGACATAAATTTCCATGCGCCTCCTGACTCCGCTAAATTCCGAAAGTCCCTTCCGTATTTTTTCGTCCGCGATTCCAATCTCACGGCAAAATTCCAAAACCAAAGCAAGATTTTTTTGGTTGTGTTCACCCAAAAGATATGGCGAAGGAGAAGGTTCCCAAACCGGCGGAATTTCCGAAACCGAGTTTTGGGGCATCTTTAAAACTCGGTTTCGGAAATTCCCCAACACCTTTTTTGACGTTTGCGCGGCCAGTTTTCTAAAAGCCTCTTGATAAGATTCCCTGTCCGGAAAAGTATCGGGGTGATCGTAGTCTATGTTGGTAATAAGCAAATATTCCGGTCTGAAGTTTAAAAACTTATTTTGGTACTCGTCGCCTTCAACGACCATCCATTCGGATTTTCCGGCTCTGAAATTTGAATCCCAAGCGATGACGGTTCCGCCGACAATGACCGTCGGATCAAAGCCCGCCGAAATCATAATTTGACCCAAAAGCGCCGTAGTTGTGGTTTTACCGTGAGAACCGGCGATCATTATTCCCTTTTTCTGATTGAAGACTTCGGCCAAAGCTTCGGCATAGCTCATTTGAGTAATATTCAGCTCTGTGGCCTTTTTTCTTTCGGTGTTGTCTTCACCATAGGCGCTTGAATAGATTATTAAGTCTATATCCGAAGTTATGTTGTCGGCGTCAAAGTTTAAGGGTTTGACGTTTAATCGCTCGAGTACGCGGTCAGTATGGAACTCCTCCCCAATATCGGAGCCGGAAATACTCGCTCCATAGCTCAATAAAAGCTCGCACAAAGCCGTCATTCCGACACCTTTTATACCGACCATATGTATTCTTTTTTCGTTAAACTTATCCATAAAAAGGTTATACTACAAATATGTATATTGTTGAAATTATGCCTATCGGCCGGTCTTTTTTCAAAAACGAGGCCTTGACTTATTTTAGCACCAAAAAACTTGAACCGGGCGCCTTGGTTGAAATAAGCGTGCGGAATAAAAACTCTTTAGCCATAGCGGTATCCATAGAAAATTTAGAGACAAAAAAAGCGTCACTAAAAAAAGAACTCTTTCCCTTAAAGAAAATAAACAAGGTTTTAGCCGAACGGCTGGTAAGCGCCGATTTTCTTTCCTCCATACGCGAAATCTCGGATTATTTTTTAGCCTCAAGCCCCTCCCTGGCAAACTTTTTTTTGCCAAAAATATTTTTAAAAAAAGAGGTTCTCGGCAAAATGTCTTTTTCGTCGGCATACAACCCGAAAAACGCAAATCAAAAAGAAAATTTTAAGGTCGGGGTCTACCAAGCCGAACGCCCGGAACGCTTAAAATATTATCGGGCGATATTGCGCGAAACTCTTGGTCAAAAACGGTCGTGCGCGGTAATTTTGCCGACACAAAGTCTGGCCGAGGCCGAATACAATGAACTGAAGACGGGTTTGGAGGACAGATGTTTTTTGCTTCACGGAGAACTTTCCGCGAAAAATTTAGCTTCTGTTTTGGGAAAAATTTATGAATCTGCGGATCCAATCGTAACCGTTGGAACTCCCCACCTGCTTGCTTTCTTAAGACCGGATACGGGAACGCTCATAATAGACGAGGAATCCAGCGAATATTATTATAACTCAAGGCGTCGGCCGTTTTTTGATGTTCGTAAACTTGCGGAGGTCATTGCCAAAAAAATGAATTTAAGCCTTATTTCCGGCGATATTATTTTGAAATTGGCCATAGATTCCGCGGAAAAATTTCCGCTTAACAGTACGATTGCGCCGGACTTGGCCGGAACGGGAAGACTTTTGTCCCAGGCAAAAAATTTGATAATAGACTCCAGGGAAAAATCTCCCAAGGAATTCCGGGTTTTAAGCCAAGAACTTATAGAGCATATTCGCGAAACGCGCGACAAAAAAGAATCGCTTGTTTTGGTTGGTTACAGGCGCGGGCTTAATCCGACAACTCTTTGCCAGGATTGCGGCGAAGCACTTGTCTGTAAAAACTGCTCAAGCCCTCTTGTTTTGCACCAGTCAAATAAAGACGGGGCCGGCAAAAAATATTTTTTTTGCCACTATTGCTTAAAAAAGGCGGAGGCCGCGGAACGGTGTCCAAACTGCGGAAGCTGGAAACTGGCAAACTATGGAGTAGGGGTTGAAAAAATAGGGGAAGAGTTAAAAAGGCTGTTTCCGGAAGCAAAGTTATTCAGGTTTGACTCGGACGCGATAAAATCCAGAAAAGAAGCCGAGCGCGTAAAAAAAGAATTTGCCGACACGCCCGGGAGTATGCTGGTAGCCACGGAAATTTTTATTAATTTTTTCAAGACCCCTCTGCCCCACATAGCGGTTGCGGCGATTGACGGCCTGTTTTCCATTCCGGATTACGGCATCCACGAACGAATTGCCGGATTTTTGATGCGTCTGCGCTCCTTGGCCCAAAAGAGTTTCGTAATCCAGACTCGTCTGCCGGACCACCCCCTTTTTGAGTATGTCGCTTCCGGCAATATGTCCCGCTTCAAAAGCGACGAACTGGAAGAACGCAAAAAGTTAGGCTATCCGCCGGCTGTCGACATGATCAAAATAACTCTTGTTGACACAGATCGGGCCAAACTTGTCGGACACATTTCGGCTTTAGCCGATGAACTCAAAAAATCCTCGAAAGGGCGCCCTTTTGAATGTGTCGACTTTCCGGCTTTTGTGATGAAGATCAAGGGGAGTTTTCGCTGGCACATACTTTTAAAACTCGAACGCGGAAGCTGGCCCGCGAGCCATCCGGAAATAAAAAAAATACTTGCCGGTTTGCCTTCGTCCTGGAGCATTCAGGTCAATTCCCCATCCTTATTATAGTCCCGGGCAGTTTGATGCCGGTTTATAACCAAGACTCTCGGCTTCTTTTTGAGATGAAAACCAGATCTTGTTCTCCTCTTTTATTCTGCCGGCACCCGCGCAAGAAGGAGGATAGTAGGCGGTGCCGTTTTTTGAGGCGACAAAAAGGGCTTCTGACGCCAAGACGGCTCCCAGATTCACCTCTTCAATCGTTATTGGTCTTTTTTGGTCCACCAGATAGGAAAGCCGCCCCAGACCAAATCCTATAAGTGCGATCATTAAAAAACTAAGGGCTATGAAAAAATCGCTTTGGTTTTCTTTAAAATAGGACTTGACTCCGTTAAATTTTTCGGATAACATAATAGAATAATTATGATGTCCCTATTAAATTTTGCAAGCAAAATTTGCTCGGTACATCCTAATTTCAGCTAAAATTTATTCGCTAAATATGGCGCCCCTCTCAAATTTTGCAAGCAAAATTTGCTCGGGATGCTCATATTTACGGTTAAATTTTATTCATTATCAT
>Ga0156121_127_pt3 | contig 9134 bp, 6 predicted proteins | sample RifCSPlowO2_02_FD_107774 | JGI IMG/M metagenome (GOLD analysis project Ga0156121, IMG submission 107774) | Candidatus Niyogibacteria bacterium RIFCSPLOWO2_02_FULL_45_13
CTCGGGATGCTCATATTTACGGTTAAATTTTATTCATTATCATTCTAAAATTTAAGTAAATATGGCACATACAAAAGCGCAGGGATCGGCAAAAAATCTTAGGGATTCCAAACCCAAATATCTTGGCGTTAAATTAGGCGACGGCCAGACTGCCCGTACGGGGGATATTATTATCCGCCAAAGAGGTTCGCGCTATATTGCCGGCCGAAATGTCGGTGTCGGAAAAGACTACACGCTGTTTGCCCTTCAGGGGGGGAAAGTAAAATTTTCGCAAAAAAGAAAAATGAGATTCAACGGCAGAACAACTGCCAAAAAAATGGTGAGCGTCGTTTAAATTTATTTTATTTTTGTCGCGCCGAATTGGCTCTGGCCGATTTTATAAACTCGTTAAAAAGCGGGTGGGGCTTGAACGGTTTTGATTTTAGTTCGGGATGAAATTGCACTCCGACGAAAAACGGGTGGTCTTTAAGTTCTATTATTTCAACCAAGTTTCTTTGCGGATTTATTCCCGCTACCACCAGACCCAGTTTTTCGAATTTATCCCTGAAATCGTTGTTGAATTCATATCGGTGGCGGTGCCTTTCCACTATATTTTTTTCGCCGTAGGCCCGGAAGCTCGCGGTGCCGGATTTTATTTCGCAAGGATATGCCCCAAGACGCATAGAGGCGCCAAACTTCCCTTCGCTTAAATTCTTTTCCTGCTCTTGCAGGGTTGAAACGACCGGGTACGCGGTCCGGGCGCTTATTTCCGTTGACGAGGCCTGACGAAGCTTGGCGACCGAGCGGGCAAACTCTATCACCGCAAGCTGCATTCCGTAGCAAAGGCCGAGATACGGTATCTTTTTGCGTCTGGCGTATCCTATCGCCCCCATTTTGCCCTCGACTCCCCTGTCGCCGAACCCGCCGGGCACTATTACACCGTCGAGTTTATCCAGTTCCGAAAGTTTTTTTGAGTCTTTTTCATACTCTTCGGCATTAAGCCATAATATATTGGGCTTCAGGCCGTTATGCCAAGCGGAATGCTTTACGGCCTCAATGACGGAGATATAGGAGTCGCTTAAGGTAAACCGGCCGGTTGAAAAATATTTCCCGACAATTCCGATTCTAATTTCTTTGCGGACGCTTTTGATTTTACGGCCCAGTTTCTGCCAATTTACAAGTCTTGATTTTTTGACCGGCAAATTAAATTTTGTCAAAATTCTTTCGCTTATTTTTCCTCGTTCAAAGTTCACTGGAATTTCATAAATACTCTTTACATCGGGTGCGGAAATTATGTCGTCTTCTTTAATATTGCAAAATGAAGCAATTTTGCGTTTACGCGGATTGTCTAAGGGCAGCGCGGATCGGGCAATAATTATATCCGGCTGTATACCCGAAGCGTTTAAGGTTCGTACGGCATGCTGAGTCGGCTTGGTTTTCATCTCGCCTATCATGTGAGGAACCGGCAGATAGCTTACGACCACAAAAAGAACTTTGTCCGGTGATTTTAATTTCATCATGCGTCCTGCCTCAAAAAAAATTAGGTTTTGATATTCGCCGATAGTGCCTCCGATTTCAACAAGGACGAAATCGGCCTTATCCTTTTTGGCCGCAAGTTCTATCCGTCTTATAACTTCTTCGGGTATATGCGGAACCGTTTCAACACACCTTCCGCCGTATCCGAGTGAACGCTCGCGCCCAATGACCTCCTGATACACCTGACCCGATGTCATATAATTATGCCGATACATATTCTCGTCCAAAAATCTTTCGTAATTGCCTATATCCTGATCACACTCGAGGCCATCGTCGGTCACAAAAACCTCACCGTGTTCAACCGGATTCATTGTTCCGGCATCTACGTTTAAATAGGGGTCGATTTTTATACAGCTTGCGCGAAACCCGCAATTTTTAAGAATGGCGGCAATCGCCGCCGTGGAAACACCCTTTCCGATACCTGACATTACCCCGCCCGCGATAAAAATATATCTAGCCATTTTTTATGCCCTTTTTACTTTCTTTAGCTTTGACGATAATTTTTATTTTTCCGGAGATGTCCCCTCTTTTCAGTTCAACTTCATGAGTCCCGGCGTTTTTTATAGGTTCATTGATTAAAATATCGGATTCGGCTATTTCTTTGACTTCCGACTTGGCAATTGCTGACGCGATTTGCTTTGCGGATATTCCCCTGAAAAGCCCGCCCTGCTCGTTTGTTTTTGCTTCGATAACAATTTCAATATTTTTAAGCTTGTTCAGCGCTTCCTCAAAAGCGCCGAGAGCAATCATGTTTTTTTCTTCGCGTTCTTTTTTCAGCCCATCCGCCTCCAAAATAGCCGTCGGTGTTGCCGGTTTTGCAAATCCGCGCGGAAACAAAAAATTGCGCGCGTGCCCGCTTTTCACTTCTTTTATGTCTCCGATCTGCCCAAGGTGGGGCACGTCTTTTGTGAGCAATACTTTCATGCCGTTATTGCATATTTTTTAATATTTCTATCGCCCTGTCAAGCTGCGGGTCCACTGACTCATCGTTTTCTTTCGCCGCCTCAACCTGCACGTCGGGCTCAAGGCCGTTTTCCGAAATCGAATGGCCCAGGGGTGTCAGCCAGCGAGCCACGGTTATTTTAAGCGAAGTGTCGGAGGTTATGGGAACCAGTTCCTGGACCGATCCTTTGCCGAAGGTTTTTGTGCCAACTATTTTAGCAAGGCCGTAATCGCGTAGCGCCCCAGCGACAATTTCCGAAGCGGACGCGGAACCCCCGTTTGCCAGAATAACCATCGGAATGCCGCCAAAAACATTATAGCCCTTTGAGCGGTATATTTTTTCGTCGGCGCTTCCCAAACTCTCACGGACCACCGTTTTTCCCGCCGGCAAAAACCAGCTTGAAATATCAACCGCCGCTTCCAAATATCCGCCGGGATTATTGCGCAAGTCCAAAACGAGCTTTCCGCTCCCCGATTCGGCCATTTCCCGAAGGGCTGTCCGGAATGCCGAGGGTGAACGTTCGGAAAAACTGTAAAGCCTGATTATAAAAACGCCGTCCGGCCGGCTCTCGGTATCAATTAGAGGTATCTGAATAACGTCTCTTTCAACAGAAATTTCGCGAGTTGAATCTTCTCCGTTTCTTAAAATTGTCAGCACAACTTTTGTGCCCCTGGGGCCTTTAATTTTTTGGACAGCCTCGGTCAAGTCAAGGCCGGCCGTAGATTCATCGCCTATTTTTATTATTTTATCTCCGGATTTTATTCCTGCCCTGTAAGCCGGCGTTCCGTTTAACGGGGCCACAACCGTGAGCGCGCCCTTCCTCATGCTGATTTCCATCCCGACGCCCTCAAAATCGCCCCTGATTTCGTCCTCAAAAGTCTTGTTTTCGACGGGAGGCAAAAAAACCGTGTATGGATCATCAAGCGATGCGGCCAGTCCCTCAATAGAACCCCAAAGCATACTCTGCCGGTCAAGGCCGTCCGAAGATACGTATTTTTCTTCGATCACTCTCCAAGATTTCCAAAACGGAGAAAAATCGAGTTCGCCAGTTGTTCCTATCTGCGGTTCTTTGCCCAGGACCGCGAGCACCTTTTCAACCTCCGGCCTGGATTCGTATCCAAAATAAACTCCGAGGCCAAACGACGCCAAAACGACGAGTATTCCCGCTAAAATCAAAACGGTTTTTTTGGAGAGATAAAAATTCATAGCAAATAATTTCTTTTTATTTTATACTACTATTATCTTAACGGCAACGGCAATCAAACAATGAAACTTTTTAACACACTAACACGAAAAAAAGAAATTTTCAGGCCTCTCCGAAAAAGTTGGGTCGGTTTATATACTTGCGGGCCGACAGTTTATAACTTTGCCCATATCGGCAATCTGCGCACCTATATTTTTGAAGATTTGCTTAGAAGGACCTTGGAACAAGCGGGTTATAAAGTAAAGCATGTGATGAATATAACCGATGTGGGCCACCTTACCTCGGATGCCGATGCCGGAGAAGACAAGTTGGAAAAAGGAGCGAAGCGCGAAGGAAAATCCGTTTGGAACATCACTCGGTTTTACACACAGGCTTTTCTAAAAGACATAGGGCGCCTAAACATTAAGAAGGCTCAAAAATTGGTCCCGGCGACAAAAGAAATTCAAGAACAAATCAAAATGATTCGCCGGCTTTTTAAAAACGGCTATGCTTATGAAACCGAACAAGCCGTATATTTTGACGTGATGAAGTTCAAAGGATACACGAAGCTTTCCGGACAAAAGCTTACACAAAAACTTGCGGGTGCAAGAAAGGAAGTGGTGCCGGATCCGCAAAAACGGAATCCGGCGGATTTCGCCTTGTGGTTTAAAATCGCCGGAAGATTCAAGAACCATATCATGCAATGGCCTTCTCCCTGGGGCGCGGGCTTTCCCGGCTGGCATATCGAGTGTTCGGCAATAGCTTCAAAATATCTTGGCCAGCCGTTTGATATTCATGCGGGCGGAGTTGATCATATCAGCGTTCACCACACCAATGAGATCGCTCAATCCGAGGGAGCATACGGTAAACCGCTTGCCAAAATTTGGATGCACGGGGAATTTCTTTTGATTGACACCGCCAAAATGGCTAAATCGGACGGAAATTTTTTAACCTTACAGCTTCTTATAAATAAAAGATTCGACCCGCTTGCTTATCGCTACCTCGTATTAACCAGCCATTACCGCTCAAGGCTTAATTTTACTTGGGAATCGCTTGGGGCGGCCAAAATCGCGCTTGAAAAAATAAGAAATCGCGTTTTAGAACTTAGAGAGTCGGCAAAACTCAAAGATAATTCCGTTTTTCGCAGAGAATTTGATAAAAAAATAATGGATGACTTAAATTCTCCGGAAGCGCTTGCGGTTTTTTGGAAGAATTTCGACAGACTTTCGCTGGAAGACATCTTGTGGACCGACCGGATTTTTGGCTTGAACCTTTTGGCTTTGAAACCTTTAAAAATTCCGGCAAAAATCAAAAAGCTCGCGCGCGAGCGTGAAAAGGCCCGTGAGGTCAAGGATTGGAAAACGGCCGACAGCATCAGAAACAAAATCCAGAAATCTGGCTGGCAGGTTGAAGACAGCCCCAAAGGTCCAATTATCAAACCCTTTAGTCCTCCCTTTGTTAAACCGTTTTAACCCTTTTACCTTTAATCCCCTTACTCCCCTTAACCCCATTTTTTCCCCTTTAATCCCTTTTTCTCCCCTTAATCCCTTTTTTCCCTTTTAATCCCTTTTCTACCCTTTAAATCCCATTTATAATCCCCTTGTGGCTTTCAAACCCAAACAATCCAAAAACCCATACGGATACCGCAACCTCCTCGCTTATAAAAAGGCGGAAGAAATTCAAGCCGAAACGGCGCGCGCCTGCTCTTTTTTCCCAAAAGCAAAAACCGTATCGGCTCTGGCCGACCACATGAACCGTTCGGCGCGTTCAGCCAAACAAAACATCTCCGAAGGGTGGAAAAGAAATTCAACCAAAGAGTATTACGAATTTTTAGGCTTTGCTGTCGGCTCCAACGCCGAACTTAAAGAAGACTGCAACGATATATGGAACGGGATTTATTACGAATTAACGGGGGTAAAGGGAATAATGGGTGAAAGGGGAATAATGGGCGCAAAGCCCCCCTATTCTTCCACCTCAACCCCTTCTTCCCCTTATCCCCCTTCATCCCCCTCAACCCCTTTTCCCCCTTCGCCCCATTTTACCCATTTAGACATAGAAAAACTGAAGTTTTATCCGTTGGACAAAAATTTTCCTCTCATTATCTAGCTTAAACTCCGAGCTAAAGAATTAAATTTTATTTTGAGCCGGCTTCAAAAATCCCTTGAAATCAAAATCGCAAAAGAAAGCGAAGATTTAAAAAAGAAAATCGTAAACCACTTTCGCCAGCAGTGGTAATCTCCCTTTTTTCTCCCACTCACCCCCTCTAATCCACTTAGTCCCCTTAGCCCCTTTTTCTCCCCCTTAATCCCTTTCCCACCCTAGCCCCCTTTTTCCCCTTTTCTCCCTTTAATCCTCCTATTTCCCTTTAGTCCCTTTTCTTTCACCCCCTATTTCCCTTTTTTCCCCTTTCTCCCTTTAATCCCCTTATTCCCCTTGTGAAGTTGTTGTTGCGTTTGGCTCGTCCGCCGTAGCTTCAGCGGAGGCGGAGTCACTCACATTCACCACCCTTTGGGCTGTTCCAATGTTGCCCGCGCTGTCCGTGGCTTTATATGTGATGGTGTGCGCGCCTGCAACCGAGGTGTCAAGCGCGAGGCCGTCTCCTTGCGAAAGCTCGGGGGCACCATCAAGCGACGCGGTGTAGCCCAAGTTGCTGTCCACATTATCGCTGACCGTCACACCCAAGTCGCCGTAGGTCGCCCCCACCTCAATTTCCGCGGGATTTAAGCCGATTATCGTAATCACGGGCGATTCGGTGTCGGTCGGCGATTCCGGGAAAACACTCGGTGTTTCCGGGGTCCCAACACCGAGTGTTGAGGAGGTTGACGTCCCGCCTGCCGACACCAAAAGCGCTTTCAATTGGTCTTTATTCACGCAAATGTCGTCCACGCACAAACTTTCGGTCGTAAGGGCTTTTGTCGTTATTTTATCCGACATCAATTCAGCGATTTTAACGATTCCGTTTTCAGCCCAGATTCCTATTTGTTCTAAGAACGAGGAAAATGAACTAAATAGTGATCCGTCTGAAGCGCTGTAATCTTTTGACGCGTCATAAAATGGCTCTTTGCCGGCCTGCGCCTCCAAGTTCGCAACTCTCGCGGTCAGTTTTTCCAAATCAGTCTGCAACGCCTGCACGGCCGACAAAGTAAATGTGGAAAGTTTGTAAATATCCACCCCTTTTTCGGACGCCGAGAGCACTTCCAAAGGCGCTTCTTCGGCGATAAGACCCATTCGCAAAGGCGCGTCAGAGCCCTCAAATTCATAGCGATATTTGGCGACACGAATTTCTTTAAGTTTGCCCAAAATGCCGTCTTGTTCGGCCGAGCCGACATAAGTTATGTCTTTTTTAAACTCGCGCGATGAAATGTTGACGAACGAAGTCGCGGCGACATCGCCTATGACATGCAGTTTGTATTCTGGCGTCGTCGTCCCAATCCCCACATTGCCGGAGGAGTCAATAACAAGAGCGGGAGAAGATGTCGTAGCGTTTGATATGTCAAGAACTTTAACAATGTCCTGGACTCCTTTGGTCAAAAGAGCTGTGAGATTGGCGTATTTAAGAGTATATAAATTGCCGTATGCGTATTCTCCTACTTCAGGGATTATTTCAACTGTGTCCTCGGCGATAAATCCAATTTGGCGCGAGATGTCGGTAGTATAACTCTCTTTGTAAGAGAAGAACACGGGTTTCAGCTTCATTATTTCTTCAATGCCGTAACTAAGCGGCTCTATGTTTTCCTTGAAGCGAAGTGAGGAGGCGCTGGTGCCAGCTACATAAAACCAGCCGCCAGCGCCATCGCACATATTTAATCTATTTGCATCGTGTTCCCATATCATTCTTGTGGCCTCGCCCGCTACATCACAATCACCAGCGGCAGGAGCCGACCCTTTGCTGTCAATCTGTAGATAATTCGCAGTACCTTCACTTGTGCCATCCCCCATGCTCAAAGTGCTTAGAGGACTTGTCGTGAGACCGAGGCCGATATTGCCCGTTGTCGGGTCAACCGTCATCCAGGTTCTCGTGGAAGCAAGTTCCGTGCCTTCACCTATGCGAAAGACCAAATCCTCGCCTGAATATGTTTTGGCATCAACATAAACGGTGCCGTTATTAAATGGAACAATCCTAAATCCTACTTTGGTATTTACCGCCGTTTGTATTTCATCTCCTATAAGCAATCCGGTTCCGTAAGTTGAATCGTAAATCTGCACCTTGGCTAATGTAGCTATCGTCGTCGTCCCGATGCCGACGTTGCCGCCGTTTGGATTTAAATTGAGAAAAGCTTTGTTCCCCGCTTCCGAATATGCCTGTATGTCAAAGCTGTTGCCAAAGTTTGGAGTAAATTCAAGGCGCCTGGTGCTGACAGAATTTTCGTCGCCGGTTATTAAAAGTTTTGTTTTAGTATTGAATGGCGCCACTTTTGTATTTCCGATATTAACTACTCCATTATTACTAACTGTAAATATTCTTTGATTTGTGGTAGTCGCGATTTGAAAAAGATTGTCTGTGTTATTTGAAGAATTTATGCTCAAAAGATAATTTGGCGTCGTCGTCCCGATGCCGACGTTGCCGCTGGTATTAATTCTCATCGCTTCCGTGTCCCCGACTTCAAAAACAAGAGAAGCCGCATCGGCCGGTTGGCCGCCCCTGATAACCGCGACATCTGTTGAACTGGCAAATAATCCCAGCCCTACTGATGTTCCATTTGCCTGCTCAAAAACAAGACCCACATTGTTTGCAAATGTCATTCCCCAAACAGACGGATCGCTTGCTGCCACGCCAGTAGATAAAGGAGTGTTTGTTCGCACTCCAACACTTCCCCCATTCGTAATTATGAAATTAGTCGCGGTTGAAGAGCCGACGACGAACGAGGGCACTCCCGCGCCGAGGCCGTCGGGGTTGACCGAAAGAAGTCCCCACGGGCTTGTTGTGGCAATTCCCACATTTCCTCCTGTCGTCGCGAAGTAGGCCGAGTTGGAAACCGTCAGCGCGGTTGAGGAAGCGTATGTCGCGTTGAGCCTCGTTCCGTCAAAAGTTAAAGCGGAATTGTCAACCAAAAGTCCGGCGGTGGAAGCGTAAGGAATCCGGCCTGAAATCAAGGATGAAATGACTTGATTGGTGGTTGAGGCCGTTGTGGCTGTTATAGCCGTGGTTGAAGCGTAAGGAAAGACATTTGAGGTGTTTGAAACAGCGGTAAAGTAGTTAGAAGCGGTTTGTCCGGCGATTGAAAGAGCCGCCCAGGGAGAAGTCGTGCCTATGCCCACAAAACCAAAAGGAGACGAAGCGGTTGAGATGGTGAATGTCGGAACGATTGAGGTGGATGTCGCGATTGACCAGGCGTTGACCGTGAGATTCGGAATCGTGGAAGTGGCTCGGTTATTGAATTGCAAGAATCCCGAATTGAATATGACCGAATCGCCTATGGCATCTCCGAGCGTTGTGTTGTTTTCAACAAGAAGGGTGGACGCGGTGGTTGAAGAAAGGGTTTGTCCTCCGAC
>Ga0156121_116_pt3 | contig 8377 bp, 7 predicted proteins | sample RifCSPlowO2_02_FD_107774 | JGI IMG/M metagenome (GOLD analysis project Ga0156121, IMG submission 107774) | Candidatus Niyogibacteria bacterium RIFCSPLOWO2_02_FULL_45_13
GAACGATTTTTCCGGTTATAAGGTTTTTTATTTTTGCCTGAATCACCGGCTTTCTTTGCTGCATGCGCAAAAACTGCGACTCCAAAACCTCGTAGGGTTCGTCGTCCATCACAAAAAAAACTCCTTTTAACAAATCTGTATACGAAAGCATTTTGATATTTTATACTATATTTTATGGAATACAAGCCGACGATAGGTCTCGAAATTCACACGGAACTCAATACGCGGACAAAAATGTTCTGCGATTCTTTAAATGATCCTTCGGAGACGCATCCGAATATGAATATTTGCCCAGTATGTATGGGACATCCCGGGACGCTTCCGGTCATAAACAAAGAGGCGGTTAAAAAAGTTATTTTGACGGGGCTTGCGCTGGGGGGGCGAGTTGCCGAGTATTCGCAATTTGAGCGTAAAAACTATTTTTATCCCGACTTGCCCAAGGGTTACCAAATTTCGCAGTATGCTCACCCGCTGGTTGAAGGCGGAGAAATTTTACTGCCTAAATCCGGCAAAAAAGTGCGGATAAGACGGGTGCATTTGGAAGAAGACACCGGTCGTTTGGTTCATGAAGAAGATTCGGCTTTGGTTGATTTTAACCGCGCTGGCGTCCCTTTAATGGAGCTGGTGACCGAACCCGATATTAATTCCGCAGAAGAGGCAAGTGAATTTGCCGAGGAATTGCGCCTGATTTTGCGGACGATCGGGGTGTCCGATGCCGATATGGAGCGTGGACAGATGCGTCTGGAGGCGAACGTGTCTTTGGATATGGGGACAAAAGTCGAGTTGAAAAACATAAATTCATTTAACGCTTTGCGCCGGGCAATTGAGCATGAACTCAAGCGTCAAGAAAAACTTTTGAGGGAGGGCAAGAAAGTCGCGCACGAAACAAGAGGGTGGGATGACAACAAACAGAAAACAGTTTTACAAAGAACCAAAGAAGAGTCGCGCGACTATCGCTATTTTCCCGAACCGGATTTGCCTCCGCTTAGGATTTATGAAGACGGGGAATTAAATCCCGAAAAACTGGAAAAAGAATTGCCGGAATTGCCGATTTATAAACGCGAGCGTTTTGAGAAAGAGTATATGCTTGAAAAAGGCGAAGCATATACGCTTGTTTTGGACAAAGAAATATCCGATTTTTTTGAAAAATCTGTTTCGGAGCTCTTGGGGTGGGGTGGCGGAAAAAACAAAAAAGAAGCGGTCAAACTTGCTTTTAACTATCTTACATCCGACCTGCAGGGATTGGTTAAAGAAAAGGGGCTGCCGTGGAATGAACTTTTGTTAACTCCCGAAAATTTTGCCGAACTTATTAAGATGATTCTGGAAAACACCATATCATCGCGTGCGGCAAAAGATATTTTGCGCGCCTTGGTTGAAGAGGGAGGGGATCCAACGAATATTGTGCGTGATAGGGGACTAGCTCAAATTTCAAACGAAGGAGCTTTAGAAGAAATTGCCAAAAAAGTTATTGATGCCAACCCGCAGGCGGTCAGCGATTATAAATCGGGCAAAGAAAACGCTCTGCAATTCCTGGTCGGCCAAATAATTAAGGAAACCAAAGGCAGCGCCAACCCCGAAGTGGTCAGAAAAATTTTAACAAGTCTGCTTTAGGTGCGACCCACTTGATTTTTTTATTGCGGCGAAACCAGGTCATTTGCCGGCGGGAATAGCGCCAGATGGCGGTTTGAAGTTTTTGTACCATTTCTTCTTTACCGATAAGTCCGCGCAAATATCTTGAAATCCAACGAGGCTCAAGGCCTAAATCGTCTAATCGTTTCCAGCTTACTCCTTGCCTACGCAGTTTTTTTATTTCATTTATCATTCCGGCCTTTAAGCGTTTTTCGAGTCTCGTGTTTATTCTCTTTCTTAATTCTTCGGGTTTTATTTTTATGCCCAACCACACCAAATCAGCATCATTAATATATTGATATATCAATATATTTTGCTTTTTAAAACCTTTTTTCTTTGAGAATTTCGCGACTTCAATCGCACGAATAAGACGGCGTTTGTTTTGGGGTTCAACCGTTTTCGCCCGCGCGGGATCAAATTTTTTGAGCATTTTTAAAAGAGTTTCCGCGGTTTTTTTCTCAAGCATACGACGCAGTTTCCAGTCGGGCGCGACACCCGCCGTTTTCATCCGCCCGATGGCAATATCTATGTAAAATCCCGTTCCGCCGACTATTATCGGCGTTTTTCCGTGTTTTAATATGTCTTTGACGGCCTTTTGCGCGGATTTTGCGTAACTTTCAGCCGTGAAGATTGTTTTTGGGCTAATCAAATCAAGGCAGTGGTGGGGGATGCCGGCCATTTCTTTTTTAGTAATTTTACCGGAAGCCAAGTCTAATCCTTTATAAACTTGCCGCGAATCGGCCGAAATTATCTCGCCGTTCAGTTTTTTGGCAAGTTTAACCCCAAGCGCCGATTTTCCCGATGCTGTCGGCCCGACTATCACTATGATTTTTCTGTTGACAGGGGATTTCATGTTGTGTTAGATTAACATACAGATTAAGTAAAACAGAGGAGGTGCAATTGTGTTTTTGTTTTTAAACAATGCAAAAACACTTTGTGTTACTATTTTTTGCACATTATTGTTTTTTGGCATTGGTTCCAGTATTTCCAGAGTTCTTGGTTTACTTAAGCCGTCATATTTGGGTTTAGGATTCTTAACCGCCACCGCTGCGTTCTTGTTTTTGTGTGCTTTACTTTATACCCTGATTCAAAATTTGTATCCCGAAGGAGAGGGCAAAGACCCAATTTCTCCCAAGCTCAAAGCGATGATTTGTGGCGAAATTATTTTGACCGGTTTCGTTTTTGTGGGTATTGTGGTTGCGCCGTTTATACTGCTTCTTTTTGCCACCAAACTCCCGATGTTTTATTTTGAAGCATACCTCTATTCTCTTGTGGCTATTGGAATCGGCGCAGGAACTTTTCGGATACTGCGAAGGACTGAAACAAAACGAATCGGTATTAATTTACCGTTAGACGATATTTCTAGCGACAAGCCGCTTTAAGCGGCTTTTTCTTTTAAGCTCATATTTTTTATAAATTCATCCAGTTTTATTGTTTTTTGCTCCTTAATGCCCCGCTCGCGTACATTTATTAAGCCCGAAGATTTTTCCTTTTCGCCAATGACCAAAATATAAGGAATTTTTTGAAGTTCGGCCTCGCGAATTTTTTTGCCCAAAGTTTCATTTCGGTCATCCAGCCACACTCGCAGATTTTCTTTATGAAGTTCGCGGATAATTTGCAGGCAATACTCTTTTACCTTGTCATTTATTGAAAGAAGTGCCACCTGAACTGGCGCGAGCCACAAAGGAAAAGCGCCGGCAAAATGCTCAATTAAAATGCCGATAAAACGTTCGGTTGAGCCCATAAAAGCGCGATGTATCATCACCGGAGTTTGTTTCTCGCCATTTTCATCCGTGTAGGTCAGGCTGAATCTATACGGCATATTGAAATCAAGCTGTATTGTTGATACCTGCCACTCACGCCCCAAAGAATCCCTAATCATCAAATCCATTTTCGGGCCGTAAAAGGCCGCCTCTCCTTCGGCAGATTTAAATTCTATTTTTTTCTTTTTTAAAATATCCGCCATTATTTTTTGGGCCTTGTCCCAGGTTTTGTCATCCCCAAGATACATCTTTTTGTTTTTTGGGTTGCGAAGCGAAAGTCGAATCCAATAATCGTTGAAACCAACAGCGGAAAGAATTTTGGACTGCATCTCGAGCATGCGCGAAATTTCTTCTTCAATTTGGCCTTCTCGCAAAAACGTATGTCCGTCGTCTTGTGTTATTGAACGCACTCTCGTTAAGCCGCCAAGTTCCCCCGACTGCTCGTTTCTGTAAACAGTTGTTGTTTCAAAATATTTTATGGGCAGGTCCTTATAACTTCTTGGACGGCTCGCGTAAATTTGCGTGTGATGCGGGCAATTCATGGGTTTGAGAACGAATTCATCCGTTCCGCCTTTGACGTGAAAAAGGTCGTCTTTGAATTTTTCCCAGTGCCCCGAAACTTTATAGAGTTCCGGTTTGGTAATATGCGGAATCCAAACTTTTTGATACCCGTATTTCTTGTTGAGTTTACCCACGTAGTCTTCCAGGATTTCTCGTATCAACGCTCCTTTTGGCGTGAAAAGAGGCAGGCCCGCGCCGACAAGATCGGATTGAGTAAACAAATCCAGCTCACGCCCGAGTCTGCGATGATCGCGCTTTTCAGCTTCAGCAAGCATGGTTAAGTGAGAATCCAATTCTTTTTTGGTTTCAAACGCTAAACCATAAATTCTAGTCAGCATTTTATTTTTCTCGATTCCTTTCCAATAAGCTCCTGCAACCTTGTTCAGCTTGAAGGCATCAGGATTAATTTCGGATGAATTTTTCACATGCCCGCCTTTGCATAAATCATAAAAAACTCCGGGCTCGGTGTAATAAACGGTTAATTGTTTTTTTTCTTTTATAAAATCTTTTACGAGTTCCAGTTTAAAAGGCTGGTCTTTGAAAAGTTTTTTGGCCTCTGCCGGCGTTACTTTCTTGCCGACAATCTTAAAACCTCGCTTGATTATTCCGCGCATTTCACCCTCAATTTCTTTTAGGTCGTCTGGCGAAAGGGGGCGGAGGAGCAGGAAGTCGTAGTAAAAACCCGACTCAATCACTGGCCCAATTCCAAGCTTCGCCTTCGGAAATTTTTTGAGCACGGCTTCAGCCAAAACATGAGCCAAAGTATGACGCACGCCCTCAATATTCAATTCCGAACGCCTTTTGTCCATAAGTTAAATTTTAGTCTAAAAGTGGGTTTTTTAAAACAAGAACCCAACTTATTGACAGGATTAAAATTAAGATGTATTATTGAGTGGGTTTAATCTTTGTTAAAATAAACATTGCGGAGGGTTCGTTTAGTGTCTGATTGGGCCAATATTCTCATCGCTTTTGCAGTAGCGTTTTTTGTTGTTTATACAGTGCCTTTTATATATCGCATTGTGAAGACTCTTTATTTCAAACGGCTTACTTATCAAGCTTTTGGGGATACGGAACTTTATCTTGGCAAGGAAAAATATAATTCTCCCAAAAGAGTCCTTAAAAGAGCCAAGAAGAGCCTTGAATCTTTGCGCGAAGGCAGTGGTGATCCTAAGTATGTTGAACAAGACATCGATTCCATTAACGCTGCGTTTCAAATCGGATGGACGCATAAGGATATCGGCACTACACAAGAAGAGCTTAAAAAACTTCATAACGGTGGATCGCTAATGATTTTTGCTAAAAACGAACTCGATAGGGCGCGCGAGGAAGATGCTGCCGGCTCTAACATGGCTGATTTCGGTCTATATGCTATTGAAAAAGTTCTTGAAAAAGCAGGTCTTTTGTTGGCGGATATCGGAACGTCTAAAGAAGAGCTCAACGGAATAGAAAGAAGGGCTGAATTTAGAAGAACCATTCAGAAGATTGATGATTTGCGGCAAATGTCCCTAGGAAAAAAAGCTTCTCCTTTTGATCCCGAATATCTCTATAAGGAAATTGTGTCAGCGCTAAGTCCAGAGAAAACCTCCTTCGGAACAATTCATGTTTTTTCTCCCGAAGAGCTGGGAACAAGTTTTGAAGAATTGGCTTGTTTGGTTAAAGAAGCGTCTAATATTTTTAAACCCGACCGGGATTAAGGTCGGGTTTTTATAAAATTTTTATTTCGTTCGCAATAAGGGAAGTTCGGCCGTTGCGGTGCGATATTCTGCCTTTTATACGGACTCCCGCCTCTTCGTTTAGAAACTGGGCATATTGCGCAAGAGTTCGCGGGAAAACTACCGCCTCCATAGCGCCCGAAAAGTCCAGCAATTTCAAAAAGGCCATCGGCTCGCCGTTTTTTGTGTTGATTTTCCGGATACTTTCCACCATCGCGCCTATAATTGCCGGCGCGCCGTCAACTAAAGTTTTGGCAATTTCTATTTTCATTTTTTCTTTTTCTAACCTGTCTTTTAATTTTTCAAGGGGATGCCCCGAAACATATAATCCCAAAAGCTCGCGCTCCCAACGCAGTTTTTCTTCTTGTGTAGCGGGATTTGCCGAGCTTAGTTTAAGGCGAGGCAGCGCTGAGCGGTCGTTCATGAGACCGAAAAGGGAAGACTGGTTTTGCGCGCGAGTTCGTATCGAGTCTCTGTGATAAGCAAGGATCGGTTCCAGATTGCCCAGCATTTGGTTTCTTTCTCCTATGGAATCCAGCGCCCCAGATTTTATCAAAGATTCCAGGGATTTTTTGTTGAGATCTTTGGACTGCACTCTTTCCAGCAGGTCGGCAAGGTCCGCGTAGGGCCCGTTTGTTTTTCTTTCTTCGATAATAGACAAAACAACGTTTGCGCCCACATTTTTAATGGTAAATAACCCAAAACGTATATGATCTTTGTTTTTGTCGGCGTTTTTAATAACAGTGAAATCTTTAAAAGAAGTATTTATATCCGGCGGCAGAACCGGAATATCCAGCCTTTTACATTCGGCAATGATGTCGGCCACTTTTTCCGCGTCTCCCGATTCCGCAGTAAGAACGGCGCACATATATTCCGCAGGATATTGCGCTTTCATATAGGCCGTCTGATAAGCAACCCGGCCGTAGCAGGCGGCATGCGCTTTATTAAAGCCATATCCCTGAAACGGTTCGAAAAGATTCCAAATCTCTTCTGCTTCCTGTTTATTTGTACCGCTGTGTTTTTGGCATCCCTCCACGAAAATTTCGTGCTGACGCGCCATCTCCGCAGGAATTTTTTTTCCGACAGCTTTTCTGAATTTATCAACCGATTCCCAGTTATATCCCGCAAGCTCAAGCGCTGTCATCAGCAAGTCGTCTTGATAGACAAGAATTCCGTAAGAATTTACAAGAAATTTCTCAACTTTTGGATGAAAGTATTTAACGGGATTTCTACCATGTTTGCGGGCGATGTATTCGGGAATGTTTTTAATCGGCCCAGGACGATAAAGGGCAATCATTGCGTTTATGTCGTGTATTGTTGAGGGCTTCAGCTCAACCAAATAATTAGTCATTCCGTCTCCGTTTAGCTGAAAAGTTCCCTCGGTCTCTCCGCGGGCCAGCATTTCAAAAGTGCGCGCGTCGTCAAAAGGAACTTGTTCAATGTCAACATCAATATTTCTGTGTTCTTTGACAAGCCTTACCGCGTCCTCCAGAATCGCCAGATTCCGTATGCCGAGAAAGTCGAGCTTGGTTAGTCCCACCCCGTCTTCTCCAATTGTATACATATCGTACTGGGTGATAATATTGTCGGTACCTTTGGGGTCGTATTGCAAAGGAGCGTATTCAATAAGCGGTTTTGGCGCGATAACAACGCCTGCCGCGTGCACCGAAACATGTCGGACCGTTCCTTCAAGACGGCGCGAAGTGTCAAGAATTTGCCGAGCCTCCGCGTCATTTTCGTAAAGATTCTTGAGTTCCGGTTCAAGTTCCATCGCGTGATCAATGGTCATCGGAAAACCTTGTGAACCCATTGGAATGAGGCGCGCGATTTTGTCTCCCGCCTCGTACGATTTTCCGGTGGCTCTGGCCACGTCCCTGACCGCTCCTCTAGCCAGCATCGTGCCGAATGTGCCTATTTGAGCCACCTTGTCGGCTCCGTATTTATTTTTGGCATATTCAATGACTTCCTGGCGGCGGTTGTCCGCGAAATCCATATCTATATCAGGCGCCGAGGGGCGGAAGGGGTTTAAAAATCTTTCAAAAGGCAAATTGAAATCAAGAGGGTTAATATTGGTTATTCCGGCAAGATATGCCACAAGAGATCCGGCGGTGGATCCGCGGACTGTGGTATATATTTTTGAGTCTCTGGCAAAGCGCATTAAGTCCGATACGACCAGAAAATAAGGCGCGTATCCTTTGTTTTTTATTATTTCAAGCTCATAGTTTCTGCGTTTCTTGGCCGTCTCGTCGTTTTCAAGCCCGCGCTTAGCCATTTCGTTTTGGGTGATCTCATCAAGTATCCGGTCCGCGCTGCGACCGGACGGCAATTCAAAATTTGGAAACACGAATTTTCCAAGCACCAGTTCCACTTTGCATCTTTCGGCGATCACGGCCGTGTTTTTAACCGCCTCCGAAATATCTTTAAAACGTTCTTCGGCTTCCGCAGTCGAAAGAAAATGGTACTCGCCGTTTCCGGAAAACATCGCGGTTTCTCCCACTTCGGTATTCGTTGAAATGGCAATGAGAGTTTTGTGGGCTTGTTTGTCTTCGGGGTAGAGATAGTGCGAATCCTGTGTTGCGACAAGAGGTATTTTAAATTTTTCGGATAGCCCTATGACCGCCTTCTTCCATTTATCGAACCAGTCCATATCCGGATGGTGCATTATTTCCAGATAATAATTTTCGGCCCCGAAAATATCCCGGTACTACGCCA
>Ga0156121_116_pt2 | contig 6330 bp, 5 predicted proteins | sample RifCSPlowO2_02_FD_107774 | JGI IMG/M metagenome (GOLD analysis project Ga0156121, IMG submission 107774) | Candidatus Niyogibacteria bacterium RIFCSPLOWO2_02_FULL_45_13
GCCCAAGTTATAGACGGCCTGCAAGAAGGCCGCGACTACGCGATTGACGAGAAAATGCGGGCGTCATCCATAACTGACGAGGGTATAAGTCGGGTAGAAAAGGCGCTTGGAATAAAAAATATATACGCTGAAGGGGGAGTCAAATATGTGCATCACATGGAGCAAGCCTTGCGCGCGAAAGCTTTGTATAAAAAAGATAAAGACTATGTGGTGAAAAATGGCGAAGTGATAATAGTCGATGAATTTACGGGGCGTCTTATGCCCGGAAGACGTTGGTCCGAGGGCTTGCATCAGGCGGTTGAAGCAAAGGAGGGCGCGCAAATCCAAAAAGAATCCCGTACGGTTGCCTCAATAACTTTCCAGAACTATTTCCGGCTTTACGAAAAACTTTCCGGAATGACCGGAACGGCGTCTACTTCGGCAGAAGAATTTCATAAGGTCTACGGCATTGACGTCGTTGGAATTCCAACCAATAAACCTTTGATAAGAGCGGATCGTCCCGACAAGGTTTTTGCAACCGGTGCAGGAAAGTGGAAAGCGGTTTTGTCCGAAATTAAAAAAAGGAGCAAGTTGGGCCAGCCTGTTTTGATAGGCACAGTTTCAATCGAAAAAAATGAGATTTTATCGGCAATGCTCAAACATGAAGGCGTAAAACATAACGTACTGAATGCTAAAAACCACGAACGTGAAGCTGAAATCATAGCGCAAGCGGGCAAGGTTGGGGCGGTGACGGTAGCTACAAACATGGCCGGGCGCGGAGTTGACATAGTCTTGGGCGGAAATCCGGTAGAGCCTGAAGAGGCTAAAAAAATTAGGGACTCGGGAGGGTTATTCGTTTTGGGTACCGAGCGCCACGAAGCGCGCCGTATTGATAATCAATTAAGAGGCAGATCGGGGAGGCAGGGCGACCCGGGCGAGACCCAGTTTTTTGTTTCTTTTGAAGACGACCTTTTAAGAATTTTCGGGTCAGAGAAGATAAAAAACATGATGCAGACTTTAGGTATGGCCGAAGACGAGGCGATTGAAAATAAGATGGTGTCGCGTTCGCTGGAATCCGCGCAGTCTAAAATAGAAGGTTTTAATTTTGATGCCCGAAAACATCTTTTGGAATATGACGACGTGATGAATAAACACCGCTCGGCGATTTACCGCCGGAGGCGCGAAATTCTCTTTGCTTCGCCCGAGGAATTATTTTCGCGAACAGAGGAGCTTTTTCTTGAAGAAACCGACAAAGAAAAGTTCCGGCAAAAGATGGCGGAACTTGATAAAAATCAATTCGTCTTATCATTAAAATTTTTGTGGCTTCAGTCAGTAGACCACTTTTGGGTTGAACATCTGGAAATAATGGAATACATGCGCTCGTCCGTCCGGCTTCGGGCATACGGGCAACGCGACCCGCTTGTTGAGTATAAAAACGAAGCCGGCAGGCTTTTTCATGAATTGGAAGACGCCATAGAGGGCCATGTGGCCAAAATTGCCCTTAAAATGGGCGAAAACGCCCCAAAAACAGATAAAATACCCCTGCAAGCCATACACCCGCAACCTTCGGCTCAAATCGCGCCGCAGGCCTCAAATAAGGGTTTTGCGGGCGTTGGCCGTAACGATCCTTGTCCGTGCGGAGCGACTCATCCCGACGGGCGTATTAAAAAATACAAAAAGTGTCATGGAGCGTAGGGGAAGAAAAAAACCGCTGGACGAACCATGCGGTTACAGAATGGGGATTTGTTATGAATTTGCGGTAGAACCAAATAACACCTTGCCTCCGAGTTTTTGATAATCTTGCGGCGAAAGCTGAGAGATGTCACCTTCTAATGCAAAAGTGGGAATAAGGCGGATTTTTCCATCGGAACACTGAAACTCAGCGACCCCGGGATCCTTTGTCCATTTCAGGAATTCGACAGTATATGGGGTATGGCCCGGAAGGTCTTCTCCAAAAAAACCATTGTAGCGGAAATTTTTGACTCTGAACATTAACCAACCTCCTAGTTTCATCAAAAAGTTCTGAAATAATATTAATAAATTTCTATGCGGTTGTCAACAACAGGACTTTTTTGACAATATGCTAATATTTATTTAAAGCATGAAAATATTTTATACCGATTTCGGACATTTTGAATTTTTCCGCAATAAAGAGGTTGACGCGCTGCATTTCACTTTGGGCATCATTGAATTTGCCACCGGCCTTGCGGGTATTTTTGTTCCGATTTATCTTTGGGAGCTGGGCGAGCCGTTATGGAGAATATTGTTTTTTTACTTGCTGCTTTCGCTGTCTTTTGTTTTGGCCGTATCGCTTTTCGTGCCCGTTATCAGGAGGCTCGACGACAAACTTTTGATGCTCGCGAGCATTCCCTTTATTTCCATCTATTTTTTCGGATTGAAATTTTTGCCGCAAAACCCCCTTTTGTTTTATGTTTTACCATTTTTTAGCGCGCTTTCGTCGTTATTTTTCAATACCGGATACCATATCAATTTTAGCGGAGCAGCCGATGAGGGCGCCCTGGGACGGGAATTAGGCGCCCGGTATCTGATAACGTCTCTTGTAAGGTTTAGCGCGCCTTTTTTGGGCGGTTTTATAATTGCCACGTCCGGATTTTCCAAAGTTTTCACATTAAGCACGGGATTGCTTCTTCTTTCCATTTTGCCCCTGTTTTTTTTCAAAAGACATCCTGTTTCGCCGGACATCTCAATAAGGTCGGTTTGGTTTTATCTTAAACACAAAGAACTCGCGCCTTTTACTGTCTCCGGCGCGGGACATGCCATGGAGGTAATGGTTGGGGCGATTGTCTGGCCGATCTTTATGTTTGTTGTCCTCGGAAATATAGAAAAACTGGGAGGGATAATTTCGGCCGGCCTTCTGGCCGGATCAATCATAACTTTTATAGTCGGTTTTATATCCGACGCCGGACGCAGGAGAAAAGTTATTACATGGTCAAGCTTGATGTTGGTCGCCGTGTGGTTTCTAAGAATTTTTTCAACAACTCCTTTGAGGGTCGCCCTAAATCAAATTGCCAACTATTCGCTTTCCAGCTCGCTCGTGGTTGCGTGGTCCAGCCAGTATTATAAGTTGGCGCGTACTCTGCCGTCGGCCTGCTCTTTTATTTTGAGCCGCGAACTGCTTTATAATGTCGCGCGTGTTCCGTTTTTGGCCGCGCTCATGTTTTTGTCAATCCATCTTGAACACAGTACCTTTTTCTACACAAGCTTTATTTTGGCCGGACTAATTTCTTTTCTCTACTTGGTTGCGAACCTTACGCACACTACGGCCGTCAAAGAGCGTTTTAAAGATGCCCGAGCTTCCTGAAGTTGAAATAACCGCCAGAAAACTTAAAAAGATCGGGCTGGTCGGCTCAAGACTCGCTTATTTTAAGTTTTTGTCGTCCAAACAATTCCGTTCGCATATAAAATTTTCGGGAATTAAAAAAGATGTTGCCGGCAGAAAAATAAAGCGGATTTGGCGCAAAGGCAAGGTTATTTTTATTGATCTGGACGGCGAACCGCCAAGAACCATGGCGATTCACCTAAAAATGTCCGGCCGTCTTTCCGTTGTTTCAAAAAAAGAGCCAATTGATAAATCGGCCAGGTTTATAGTCGGTTTTAGAGACGGACGCGAGCTTCGCTTTAAAGACCCGCGCCGTTTCGGAATTATTTGGTACGATTCGCCTGAAAATATTCTCAAAGAAAAATATTTGGCGGCTCTTGGGACGGATATGCTTAATATTTCATACGGCAAATTCGCAAAAGGGTTATCTTCTCACGACGGGGCAATCAAAGCGATTTTGCTGCGCCAGGATATTTTTGCCGGTATCGGCAACATAACAGCCGATGAGGCTCTGTGGGAGGCCGGAATTCATCCTAAGACGCGAGTCGGGGATCTAAACCCCAAACGAATAAAAACACTTTACGCGAGCATTTCGAGGGTTATAAGGCGCATTCTTAGTGCTGGCGGAACCAGCATGCGCGATTGGGGGCATCCGGATAACGAAACGGGGGGTTATCAAAATCATTTTAAAATATACGGCCAAATTCGCTGTCCACGATGCGGTTGTTCGGCGGTAAAAATCAAAGTTGCCGGCAGGTCAAGTTCGGTCTGTCCCAAATGCCAAACAAAAACCCCTCGCCGTAAAAGCTAGGGGTTTCTAACTATCGCTAAGGATTTTTTGAATTTCGCCGGATTCAATGGTTTCTTTCTCAAGAAGAGTCTCAACCAATCTTTCCATTTTTTCGCGATTTTTTTCCAAAATGTCTTTGGCCTGACGCATACAGTTTTCCAAAATTTTTTTGATTTCTTCATCGGCTTTGGCGGCCGTAGCTTCCGAATTTTTATCCCGCGAAAAGATTTCTTTGCCTATGAAAACAACATGGCCGTTGCTTTCTTTGGTCGTTAAAAGTCCCAAGGACTCGGACATTCCGAGGCCGCAAACCATCTCGCGGGCGACAGCGTTCGCGCGTTCCAAGTCGTTTTTAGCGCCGGTTGTCTGAATACCCAGCATCACTTCTTCCGCGGCTCTTCCGCCCAAAAGGACTGTAATTATGGCCGTTAATTTTTCTTTGTCCCGCAAATACTCGTCTTTTTGCGGAAGCTGCATGGTGTACCCCAGAGCAAGTCCGCGGGAAATTATTGAGACGCGGTGCACCGGGTCGCTTTTCGGCGTGGCCCAGGCCACAAGCGCGTGTCCGCCCTCATGATACGCAACTTGTTCCAGTTCTTCTTTTGTCATTTCAATATGCCGTTCGGTTCCGGCGATAATCTTGTCTCTGGCTTTTTCAAAGTCCTCGTGTTCTACCGCGTTTTTATCTGTTTTTGCGGCAAATAGCGCCGCCTCGTTTACGAGATTGGAAATGTCGGCGCCGGAAAAATGCGGCGTTCCTCTGGCTATGACCGCAATATCAACATTTTCGGCCAAAGGAATGGATTTGGTGTGAACCTTCAGAATTTCTTCACGGCCTTTTCTGTCCGGCAAAGGAACAACCACCTGGCGGTCAAACCTTCCCGGCCGTATTAAGGCGGGGTCAAGGGTGTCTGAACGGTTGGTGGCGGCTATAACTATTATGCCGGAGTTTTCTTCAAAACCGTCCATTTCTACCAAAATCTGATTAAGCGTCTGTTCTCTTTCGTCGTTACCTCCCCCCAGTCCCGTTCCGCGATGCCGGCCTACGGCGTCAATTTCATCAATGAAAACCACGCACGGCCTATTTCGCCTTCCTTGTTCAAAAAGATCCCGCACCCGTCCCGCGCCAACGCCCACAAACATTTCAACAAAACCTGCTCCGCTCGTTGTGAAAAATGGGACACCAGCTTCGCCGGCAACCGCGCGGGCAATCAAAGTTTTTCCGCACCCCGGAGGCCCGACCAGAAGGATTCCTTTGGGAATTTTCGCGCCAAGACGCGTGAACTTATCGGGATTTCTTAAGAACTCTATGATTTCTTCAAGCTCCGCTTTGGCCTCGTCAACCCCGGCCACATCTTTAAAGCGGGTTTTAATCGTCTTTTCGCTTGGAGAGCTAAATTTGGATTTTAAAAATCCCAAAGGATTTTTACCGTTGCCCCCGAGTCCGTCGGCAACACCCGAAAGAAACGATCTTGTTATAAAAATCATTGCGAGAACCAGAAGAATTGTCGGCAGCCACGGCAATATATAATCCCAGAATCCATCCCCAACAACCTGTACGCGCACGCCCTTTTCACGAAGAGTCTTGGATGTGTTAGGCAGGTCGGCAGTCAGAACCTTGACGTAAAACGATACGTTGTTTTTTGTCCGGCCGAGAATAACTCCGTCTTTTTCTTTAATCTGGATTTGTGCAATTTGTCCGTTCCGCACCGCTTCCCAAAAAATATCTTCGGAAATCTGGTTATTGCCGGCAAAAAGAGAAAACAGGCTGATTGCGGCTAAAAGAAGCAAAAAATATGTGAGCATTCTGGATCCGTAGCCGGAATTAGATCCGTTGCCGTTGGGCGGTCCGTTCTCGTTTGGCACGAGAAAACCTCATTTTTTCAAAAACCGAGTCTATTCCAAATATAAAGCTTTATTTGTTTTTTTCAACCCGTTCCGCGTATTGGCCGGTCTGGGTATTGAGTTTTATTATGTCACCTTCGTTTATAAAAAGGGGCGCTTGTATTTTAAGCCCGTTTTCAAGTTCCACCTCTTTTGACCCGCCTTGGGCGGTGTTTCCTTTATCGGCCGGAGGGGCGTTTTTTACGGCGTAGTCAATTTTTATCGGTATATCCATGCCGATTAATTTTTCGCCGAATTTTTTAAATGTCACTTCAAGGTTTGGTTTCAGAAACTTGGCGGTTTCGCCCGTCTGTTCTTCGTTTAAAGTTATTCTTTT
>Ga0156121_118_pt3 | contig 3513 bp, 4 predicted proteins | sample RifCSPlowO2_02_FD_107774 | JGI IMG/M metagenome (GOLD analysis project Ga0156121, IMG submission 107774) | Candidatus Niyogibacteria bacterium RIFCSPLOWO2_02_FULL_45_13
CGCCAAAACAACCGCCGTGGTCGTTCCGTCGCCCACGCGGTCGTTGGTTTTGTCGGCTGCCTGCTTGATAAACTCCGCGCCCAAATTTTCCCATTTGTCCGAAAGTTCAATTTCTTTGGCCACGGTCACGCCGTCAAAAGTCACCTGCGGGGCGCCATATCCTTTTTCAATAACCACCGCCCGGCCCCGCGGGCCCAAAGTCATCCGCACAGCTTCCGCCAGCTTGTCTATGCCCTTTTTGATGGCGCTTCGCGCCGATTCATTAAATAAAATTTGTTTTGCCATGTTATTCAATTATTCCTAAAATATCCTCCTCCTTCGCTATTAAATATTCTTTGTCGTCAATTTTTATCTCCGTCGGCCCGTATTTGGAAAATAAAACTCTGTCTCCGGCTTTCACGGAAAGCGGCTGCAATGTTCCGTTCTCCATTCTTTTCCCTTCTCCCACAGCAATAATCTTCCCTTCCTGCGGCTTTTCCTTGTCCGCGGTGTCCGGTATTAAAATCCCGCCCTTTGACTGCTTTGCCTTTTCCTCATCAGAAAGCGGCTCAATCAAAACCCTGTCGCCCAATGGTTTTATGTTCATAAGCATAATGCTAATCTACTAATTTCATCCGAATGCTACGAATAGTGTTAGCACTCCTGACCTCCGAGTGCTAATGAGATACTATCAGAACGCCCTTTCGGGGTCAACCCCGCACCTTTTGAGTCTAGTTAGGCAGCACTAAGGCTATTTTTTATTTTACGCTTAAGTTGAGCATAAACTTTGCCAAAATGTTTAAGATTATGCTCACGATAAAGAGCGTCTTCTTTCAAAAAATAGCCTTCTACATAAACAAATTTCCACGGCATATAACGCGCGGTGGACGGTGATTTGCCAGTGTTATGTTCAGATAGTCTTCGCACTAAATTTGATGTGCTGCCTATGTACAACGAATCATTCTTTTTGCTCTTGATAATATAAACCCAGTACACAAAGCAATTGTTACAAAACAAAAGGTGCGGGGTCAAGGTTTCTCCCCCGCTGTGGATTTAAAAATAAATCCGTTACTTTCGTAGATTTATTTTTCTAAACCGTATTCTAACAAACATTTTTTATAAATCACTTCACCTGACGTTTGTTCTGGTAGACGTCCGGACGACGAAGCTTTTATGGGTTCTCTTAAATACTGTGAGCATTCATTTCTAATCCGGGCTGGTCTTAATTGGAACCAATAAAAAGCGCCAACAATAGAGATAACAAAAATAACCAATAATCCAATTTTAAACCAATTTTCTTGGATAAATTTTTTCATAAGTTTATGGTACTGCTGTTTATCCCAACAATCAATAGCTCTGTTTTTGCTTGATTTATTATGCGACACTTTCGCACGATCGGAAGAAAGTGTCGCCCATATAACCACTATGATATATCATATCTTGAATTTGCAGTATTCGCGCTATAGCAAATAAACTGCAAATTGGTAAATTACCACAAAATCGCTAAATAACCTTCCTTAACCACGCCCCGGTGTATGATTTTTTGTGCGCCGCGATTTCTTTGGGCGCGCCTTCGGCGATAATTTCGCCGCCGTTGCCTCCTCCGTCCGGACCGAGGTCAATTATCCAATCGGCGTTTTTTAAGACGTCCATATTATGCTCAATCACCACGACGCTGTTGCCCTTGTCCACCAAGGCGCGGAGAATATTTAATAATTTTTGAATATCGTCAAAATGGAGGCCGGTTGTTGGTTCATCTAAAATATAAAGGGTCCTGCCCGTCGCTTTTTTAGAAAGTTCAAACGCGAGCTTCACTCTCTGCGCTTCGCCTCCCGAAAGCGTCGTCGCGGGCTGGCCAAGCTTCATATATCCCAACCCGACGTCTACCAAGGTTTTCAAGCGCTGCTCAATCTGCGGAATGTCTTTGAAAAATTTATGCGCTTCTTCAATGGAGAAATCCAGAACATCGGCGATGTTTTTATTCTGGTATAAAATCTCAAGCGCTTCTTTACTGTATCTTTTTCCGTGGCACTCCTCGCACTCCGCGTAAATGTCCGGCAAAAAATACATTTCTATTTTTTTCACTCCCTGCCCTTCGCAAACCTCGCACCTTCCGCCTTTTACGTTGAATGAAAACCGGCCGGATTTGTATCCCCTCGCACGCGCCTCCACAGTGCGCGCGTAGATTTCGCGCATAAATGAAAACACTCCAGTGTAAGTCGCGGGGTTTGAGCGCGGCGTGCGGCCTATGGGCGACTGGTCAACTAAAACCGCCTTATCAATATGTTCCAATCCCTCAATTTTTTTATGTTTGCCTGGCTCTTCTTTTGAGCCGTAAAAATATTTAAGAAGCGCGCGCGCTAAAATATCGGAGATAAGTGAGGATTTTCCGGAGCCGGAGACGCCGGAAACCACAACCATCTTGCACAAAGGAATTTTCACGTCAATGTTTTTCAGATTATGCTCGGAAGCGCCTCGTATGAAAAGCTCGGTCTTTGCCGCAGGCTTTGCAAGGACACGCATAGAAGTAACTTCTTTCTTCCCGCTCAAATATTCTCCTGTCAAAGTTTTTGCTTTCAATAGCTCGCGGTACTCTCCTTCAAAAATAACTTTCCCGCCGTGCTTGCCCGCGCCAGGGCCCAAATCAATTATCCAATCGGCCTCTTTCATTGTTTCAGCGTCGTGCTCCACAACTAAAATCGTATTCCCCAAATCACGAAGATTTTTTAATGTTTTAATCAGCCGCGCGTGGTCGCGGGCGTGAAGCCCAATTGAGGGCTCGTCCAAAACATAAACAACTCCCGTGAGAGACGAACCGATTTGGGTGGCAAGCCGCACTCTCTGCGCCTCGCCACCTGCCAACGTGGTGGATTCGCGGTCTATGGTCAGATAATCCAAGCCGACCTCCAGTAGAAATTCCAGCCTGCGCGAAATTTCTTTAAGAAGCGGACGCAAAGCGCCGCCCGGCGGGAAGAAACCTGCGGGCGGCGTTGAGGAAAGCGACGGGGTAAAAAAGTTCTTTGCCTCTTCAATAGTCAACGCCGAAATCTCGGAAATATTTTTGTCAGCGTAAGTCACAGCCAGCGCTTCCGGCTTAAGCCGCCTGCCCTTGCAAACCGGGCAAACTTCCACTCGCATATATTTTTCAATTTCCTCCCGCGTCCATTCCGATTCCGTTTCCTTCCACCGGCGCTTCAAGTTTTCGATTACTCCTTCGAAAACTTGTCCCGAGCTTGTAGAGGGATCTCCATTTAAAACAATTTTTTGAATATTCGGCTGGAGCTTCCCGAATGGCGTGTTAAGAGAAAATTTATGCCTCTCCGCCAAGTCCGACAAAATCCACCAATACCATGACTGCCTGCCGACTTTGTGAGACGCAGTTGCCCACGGGCGGATAGCGCCCTCCGCCAAAGTCAGATTTTTATTCGGGATAACTAAATCCGGCTCAACTTCTAAAGTGCTTCCCAAGCCGGTGCAATGCGGGCAGGCGCCATAGGGAGAATTGAAAGAAAAAAGCCGCGGCTCAATTTCCGG
>Ga0156121_101_pt3 | contig 1262 bp, 1 predicted proteins | sample RifCSPlowO2_02_FD_107774 | JGI IMG/M metagenome (GOLD analysis project Ga0156121, IMG submission 107774) | Candidatus Niyogibacteria bacterium RIFCSPLOWO2_02_FULL_45_13
ATCGGTTTAAGAAGAGACGGGTCCTCTCGTTCGGGTTGAATGAACGACTCTGTGGTTAAAGATGGAAGGACTTTGTCCATAAGTTCTCGCCAGAGAGGGGAAACTATAAGTCCAGCCACCTTTTTTTCCATCTGAGAATTGTCGTTGTTTCCAACCCAAGCACCAATAACAATATTGGGGGTGTATCCTATAATCCAAGCGTCACGATAGTCGTTCGAGGTGCCGGTCTTGACCGCCACATCTCTTGAGGCCACATAGAGGGGTGAATTTGCGCCGTAAGCAGGGGTGCGCGCCGCGTTGTCTGACAGGATACTAGAGATTGTGCGCGCAGTCTGTTCCGGAAGCACCCGACTTGGGAAGATAATGTTCCTATCTATAATATTGCCGCCAGCATCTTCAACCCAAAGTATGGGATTATAAGAATTACGGATACCATCATTAGCAAAGACGGCATAGGCGGCCGTCATGTCAAGGAGCGATACCGACCCGCCGCCAAGCACCAAAGACAGACCATAGTCTTCTAATTCGGTCAGACTATCAATACCAAGACTTTTAGCTAAATCAACTGAATTTTTGATCCCAGCAAGGTAAAGCGCCTCGACAGCCGGAATGTTAACTGATTGCGCCAAGGCCTCTCTAATGGTTATTGGACCGCGAAAACGGTCATCATAGTTGACGGGCGAGTAGCATGTCTCGTTGGTGGTGAAGTCGTCTGGGGCGCAAGCGGGAGAGAATTGAATGGGGGTATCAAAGAGAATAGTCTCGGCGGTGTAGCCTTTGTTGAAGAGAACGGAATAGACAAAAGGTTTAAAAGTTGAGCCTGGTTGTCTGTAGCCAGTGGCAACATTAAAGTTCCCGTCAATTTCTTTATCGAAATAATCTTTTGAGCCCACCATAGCCAAAATGTCTCCATTTTTTGGATCTATGGCCACAATGGCATTATTTTCACCGTTAAACTTCTCTTTATTGATGGTGCCGTATTTTTTCGCTACCGCTTCGGCCTCTTCTTGGATTGAATAGTCAAGGGTGGTAATTACTTTAAAACCACTGCTAGTTATGGCGTCCTCGCCGTACTTTTTGGCTAACTGCTCAATAACAAAAAAGACAAAATGCGGTGCCTTAATGCCGCCGGTGTTTTGTCTCGGTTTAAATACTACCTTTTCATTTAGCGCGCTCTGGTACTCTTCTTTTGAAATAAAGTTACCATCAAACATTTCACGAAGGACTAAATTTTTCCTAGCCTCCAAATCTTCTCGATGGAG